>Ga0209518_1000249_pt1 | contig 72421 bp, 102 predicted proteins | sample RifGroB1_FD_183993 | JGI IMG/M metagenome (GOLD analysis project Ga0209518, IMG submission 183993) | Groundwater microbial communities from Rifle, Colorado, USA - Groundwater B1 (SPAdes) (version 2) | ecosystem: Environmental > Aquatic > Deep subsurface > Groundwater | place: Rifle, Colorado... | reverse complement strand
TGCCAGGACCGCTTCTTTACGATGGTCAGCATCGATAAACAAGAAATCTATCATTTCGCCCTGGCCTTTGAGTGTTGCTGCATACTCGAGGCTTGTGGATTTGATGGGAATAATATTTGGTCTTGTAGGCGCCAGGCCAACTGGATCGACACCAATGGCGCGTTGGCAAACGAGCGCCATCTGGTTGATTGTGTAGCCGCGCTTGGTGCCCAGTTCGACATAGATTTTTGGCTGAAGCAACTTGGCCAGCGTAACCAGGATATCGACGAACTCCATTTCTTTGTATGCTCCGGGTGTTTTCATTCGTTCCCTCCATTAAAATACTTTTTTATGAATGCATCGGGCTTTTGTAGTATCCATGGCAATTCAGCGACAATTTGTTCTTTTGGCCAGTCCCACCAGGCAATGTGTTCAAGGTTGAAGATTGTCTCAGGGTCGAAAAGCGTCCTAATATATCTAGCCGGGTTGCCAGCAACAATTGTAAATGGTGAAACATCTTTTGTGACAACCGAGCCTGCTCCGATGATGGCGCCGTTTCCAATAGTAACGTCAGAAAGGATTGTTGAATTCTGACCGACCCATACCGCGTTGCCAATTTTGATGGGCCCTTTTGACCATGGATGTCCTGGAATATGGGCAACTTCTGGCCAGATAGCCGAGAAGGGATAGGTTGTAGTCCAGTCGTAACGATGCTCAACGCCAAGGAGGATGATCGTTCCATCAGCGAAAGAACAAAACTTGCCGATGGATAAATTACCTTCTCCGAGAATTTTAATGCGGCCATAACTATGTTCTCCGATCTCGAACTGCGGAAACTGATCTTTTAAGTATGGAACTTTCTTCATAACATTTCTATCAGTTTTTTGAATTGAGGGATGATTACATTTTCAATTCCGTTAAAATGAGTAAATGAATCGGCAACTGTTTTTTTGTCGACTTTCTTCTCCGCCTCCAGAGAAATGTATATTTTTTCTGATGCTGTTTCCGGATTGTCGAGATCAACGAATGGAATGATTTCCTTAAAGAATGGCGGACTGTTATGATATTTGTACGTCATAACAGACGTTCCACACGCTAACGCTTCGAGAGGACCGCGGTCGTTCTGCCCGCCAACGGCAGTGTGGATATATAGCCGACTGCGGTTGTAGACTTCTTTGGCCAGGATCTGGCGAGGCAGCATTCCGGGAAGCGTGATATCAAGACTGTGGCGCTGAATACTTGGCCATAGGTCGTTGGTGTTGACGCCGCGGTGCAGCGCGCCGGGGAGCACGCACTTTAGGTCCTTGCCATACTTTTTTCTGTAAGCAAGGAGTACGGGAATGATGGAAAACTGATTCTTTTTATCGTGAATATGGGAAGCGCCGATGCAGAGATCGTAAACAGGCGTGCCGGCATCGGGGAAGAAGATGGTCGGATCAATGGGTTTGTTAAAGGGATAAATTAATCGACGATGCGCGAAAGGGATTTCCGGGGTAGGGGCCACTTCTATGGTCGCAATGTCGGGACTGGTATCTTCGAGTACCACAGTCCAGAACGGCCACCTACCGTTGCCTGTATTGGCCCGGTAAAACAATATCTCTCGGTGCGCAGATCCCCACCATGACAAGAAATTACACCATGATTTCCAGCCGCCTCGAGCCCAGAGTAGATCGTCGGCTCGCATGAATGGCGTCAGGTCGCTCAGGTTCGATACGCATACTCCGGTAATTCCAGGAAAATCAAAGGTGATGATCCCAGGTGAGCGTCCAGATTCCATGACGACAAGGATTTCCTGGAATAAACTTTCCTGAATGAAGCGATTAAAAAGATAGTAAAATCCTTCCTGTTTGAAAAGCGGAACGAAGGGTTCCTGGCTCAACTTATTGACAGATACTTTCTCCGGTCCTGCGCCGGAGCTGACGTACACATATACCAGGCGTTTGTATTTCATATTACACCACCGTCAACCGTGATTCGGACATGATAGGTGCGTAGTATTTCAAATAGATCTCGTCCATATTGTAGGTCATGCGCATGAATGTGCGCGTCATTAGCGCATCGTTCTGCTGCATGCGCCCCAGGGCAATGAGAGCGATCTGGCGCAGGTATTCGTCCCAGTTATGGTCAGGCGGAAGGTTGGTGGTATAAGATCCGAAATCGAAGTATATGGCGTTCATGCCTGATACCTCCATTTGCATGTGGAGCGATTTGTTCAGGATGCAGAAAGCGCCGGATGCCAGCGAGGCCTCGGGAAGAACCAGGCCGAAGGATTCGTGGGTTGTGGGATAGATGAAAATATTTCCGAGCATCATGAGCTCGCGCAGAATCTCTTGTGGCACTCGTTTTTTGTACATGCCATTGTTGATCGTGGACGAAAAGATCAGGTTCGAGCCAGGCTTGAGTCCACAGACCTCGCCGTAGGACAGGTAATCATCTACCTCTTCGGAGTGTTTTTTGTGAGTTGACCACTGATTCGCAATGAACAAGCAGACTGAGACGCCTAACGTCTGCATCTTGCCGAAGAAGTTGATTACCTCGCGCACTCGTTTGTGTGGGAGTCGATCGCCGGCTGCGGGGTAGATCTGTATGATCTTAGACTGCATTAATGCGGGAAACTGATCGATAATGTTGCAGGTCTCTGGACGAAAATCGAAAAAAGTGCGCAGATCTTTGATATGCGGAATAACCCGGACCTGGTTGATGTTAGTCCTGAAGCATTCTGCGACCCTGACTCTGTCTGTGGCGTTGGGATAAACCAGGAAGTGGTTGGCGCCGAATTCCGGCAGAATGCACCAGTCGCGTTCGATGGAAGGAATACTGTGCAGCCAGTGCAGCCACGGTATCTTTGTAGCCATCTTCTGAATGCCAAAGGCATAAGGCAAGTTCCAGCCAGTGAGAAGCCAGTCGTGGGTAAAAACAAAGTCGATTCCGTATTCGTCGAATGCTTCGGTCAGCGCTTTGGCAGTTGCTTCGGCGATACCGACATGAGTGTCAGTGATCTTTTTCCTGCTGTCGTAATCGATCAGGTGAGTGAATGGGACACGTTTGACAAGATTGACATCGTCGGAAAATTCCTCGCCCTTGTACCGTTCATTGACGAACAGAAACACCTCGTTTCCATGACGCTTGAGCATCTTGGCTTGATCCTTGACGATGCCTGTCAGTGAGTACCCAGGATTGAACTCTTGAAACGTTGTGAGCAGTGCTATTTTAGCCATGATTTTTCCTTTCTAAATAATAGTCGATTGCTTGTCTAATGATTTCGGAGATAGATGTGTCTAATTTTGCGGCGAGAACTTTGAGCTTATCCAGTAGCGGTTGTGGGAGAAACAGATCAAAGCGCTTCATGACCGGGTGATATACATACAATATTTTGGGCTGTCAAGAAAAATTTTGTTTATTGATGGCATAAAAAAGACGGCGTTAGTGGCGCCGTCTTCTTAAACGCGGTATATGCTTATTCTTCCCCTGAATATTTCATGTTGAGATTTGCGCAATCATAGGCGTCACCTCCTTTTGTTTAGGCAAATAATTCCAGTTCTCCAACGATGAGCCAGTTTACGCTGCCATCGTTAGAGGTAATATTTAACCGGTAATAGCGATATGCCGTTACATTGCTGAATGTAAAGTTTCTTTCTTCCTGGCTGCCCCATGCTGTTTCATTAATTACTGTGTCCAACGTATCCCAGTCGGCGTCGTTGTTCGATCCTTCAAATGTCCAATCGCTGGGACATGCCGTTGCATAACCGCCATCGGTATTGTTTGTAATGCTGTAATTTGTTACTGCGGCTTCATTCCCAACTCCGAGATCGATTTTGAGCCACCCGGTAGTTACATTGATCTGGGCGATCCATTGATTATCATTGGCGGCAGTGCTGTGATCGAAAGCTTTAAAAGCATCCCAACCTGCACCACGAATTGTCGAGGCTGAAGCGACGTATGGAGACGGAGCATTGTCGGCCGTCATTATGGGTATCAAGTTTGCATCGCTGGCTGATGTCGTAGTTGTTGTTGTTGAAGTTGTTGTCGTTGAACTGGTGGAGGTGGTCGTCGTTTCGGTTGTTCCAGTTTCTGTAGTAGCCGTGGAACTTGTAGTGGAAACTGTTGAACAGGTTGATGTGGTCGACGCCGTCGAACTTGTGGTTGAGGAACTGCTGGTGGTCGAAGTAGTGGTGGTAGTCGTCGAACTTGTTGATGTTGTTGTTGTCGAGGTGCTGCTGGACGTCGTTGTGCTGGACGTAGTTGTCGTGCTGGTAGTGGTCATGAAGACGCCTACGCCGGTGATACTGCCGGCCATGAGCATTGAGGTGGCGGTCAAGGCCATGCCGAGATACTGACGGCGGTTATATGGAGGCAGGGTCTGCGTTACGCCGCCCGCGGTTGCGATGGAGAGATAGACTGCTTTCCCGACAGTGAAAGCCCAGGCGGCGTTGGTGATGGGACCGACCCGCTGACCAAGTATCTCGTCGTTAAGAATCCCAGCCTGCAGAGCTAGGTACCAGGCCGGCTGCCGCGTGCCGTCTGCTTTAGCTTTGTACCATTTGCCATCAGTCGATAAATAAAGAGCATCGTATTGAGAAACGGTCTCACCGAGAATAAGTTGATTGCGAGTATGAATATGGGTATCAGCTAACTCGGCAAAATTTGTTATCAGTACATCCCACCCTTGAACGCCAAACAGGGAATTGGGAAAACTATACTTGGTGGTGCTCATTGTTGGCCTCCATGTTGTTTAATAAAAGCATCAACACGCTGTTCGCTAGCCCTGACTCTATTTTTATCGTAAACTAACTTGATTCGTATTCTCGGGTCTTCTGTAAAACCAGGCATAATGGATTCGGCCAAGAGAAACATGGCATTGTCTTCGCCTGTCGGGAAATCAAGCGGCTTGCCCTGCTTTTCCATGGCAGTTAATCCCTTGGTAAACGGTTTGATAATTTGGTGATACACTTGTGTGTTGACCAGATCCATGTAAGGATTTTCGTTTGCCGATAAATCATTCTGCATCCAGTTCTGATAAGCCATGTATAAGATATCCGGACCATTGACCATGATCTCTGTATCGGTCACGTCGGCCTCATATTGCCGAAAATGGCAGCAAAATGGATTGTTCTGCCACTTCTTAGGCAGGGCGTCAAGCCAGGCCTGGCGTTCTTCGTCGGCCTGTACGAAAGCTGCATATTCTGGGATGGTTTGTCGTTCTTCTAACGGCGGTATTTTGGTTAACGTTTTGGCAAATGTCATCCATGCATCCCGTACTGCATCCAGTTCAGCCTGCTTGGGATAGCCCTCGGACGGTACATCAGGAATTTGGATATAGTGAATATTGTATCCATAGTCACCTGGATCAAGATAGCAGTTGTATCTGATTTCCACCAATCCCTTGTTTTCGCCGCAGCCTGAAAGATCTATTGTAAAGTGCATGGCTTCCTCATCCGATTCCGGTAGCGTAGATGCTAATTGAGTCTCCACTAAGAAAAGTGTAAGTATTCGTTGCCGTATTAAAATTATTGCCAATCAATCGATGAATCCCGGCATATCCGCTATTATTATATTCAATATTGCCAGTGTCTGCATACCAACCCAACCTTTCATTTGTCAAAACATTGCAGTTTTTGCCTGTAAATGTTTGTTCGGACCCACTTGTTACATTGCCTAATGTTTCATAATCATCCATTAAGAAATCATCGCCGCTAATCAATTCAAACGTGCCCATTCTGCAGCCGGTTAAGTCGGTGTAGGCCCAGAGCTTAAATGTATTCAAAATACCAGAAGCATTTGCCGGATTTTCTGTTACGATTATTGTGTAAGCTCCCATGGAGGTATTACGATTTATTACGGAAGCCCCGATATCAATTAAAACAGGCGGGATCGTTGTTGATGTAGTAGTTGTTGAGCTGGTCGATGTAGTGGAGCTAGTGGTCGTTGACGAGCTGGTACTGGTTGATGATGTCGTGCTTATAGTAGATGCCGTGGTACTGGTTGACGAGGTTGTTGAAACCGTTGACGCCGTCGAGCTAGTCGTTGAAATAGTTGACGAGGTTGTAGTAAACGTAGATGTTGTCGTCGAGATAGTTGATGCCGTGGTCGATGTTGTTGTTATGGTAGTCGAAGTAGAAGTTGTCGTCGTCATCGTAGTCGATGTCGTGCTGACAGTAGAAGCGGTGGTGCTCGTTGTAGAACCGGTCGACATTGTGGTCGAGGTCGTGGAAGCGGTAGATGATGTCGTCGAACTAGTTGATGTTGTCGATCCGGTAGTAGAGACAGTCGTCATCGTGGTCGAAGTCGTGGAGAACGAAGACGTCGTCGTAGAAATCGTCGAACTGGTTGTCGAGACAGTCGAACTAGTCGAAGATGTTGTAGATATAGTTGACGCCGTGCTCGATGTGGTGGTCGACGAGCTTGTCGTGGTAGTCGAGGTCGATGTGGTGGATGCAGTGGAGCTGGTTGTGGAGATTGTTGATGCTGTTGTGGAAACTGTTGTCTGCGTCGATGACGTTGTGGTCGAAGAACTGGTCGTCGTCATGGTCGTACTGGTCGTAGAGATTGTCGAGGCCGTGGTTGATGTCGTACTGTAGGTCGTAGTTGTCGAACTTGTCGTAGTAGCCGAGGTTGATGTGGTCGAAATAGTGGACGCTGTCGAAGCTGTCGAGCTGGTTGACGACGAAGTTGTTGTCGTAGAAGTGCTGGTCGAGGTTGTTGTCTCGGTAGTCCCTGTAGCCGTTGTCTGCGTCGATGTCGTCGTCGTTGAGCTGGTGCTTGTCATCGTGGTCGAGGTCGTAGAAACGGTACTGGCGGTTGAGGCTGTAGAAGACGTAGAGCTAGTCGTCGACGAACTGGTGGTTGTGGTCGAAGTGGACGTTGTCGAAATTGTGCTGGCGGTTGACGCCGTTGAAGAAGTAGAACTGGTGGTCGAGGAACTGGTGGTCGATGTCGAGGTTGACGTTGTAGAAATAGTGCTCGCTGTCGATGCAGTAGAGACCGTAGAACTTGTGGTCGAGACACTCGTACTCGTGGTTGACGTAGAAGTCGTCGAAATGGTGCTCGCTGTTGATGCCGTTGAAGAACTCGAGCTGGTGGTCGAGGAACTAGTTGTGGTTAAGCTGGTCGAAGTGGTCGATATAGTGCTGGCCGTCGATGCAGTGGATGCCGTCGAGCTCGTTGTCGATGAACTGGTTGTCGTTGTCGATGTGGACGTCGTCGAGATGGTGCTGGCTGTCGATACTGTGGAGGCGGTAGAGCTGGTTGAGCTGGACGTAGTCGTCGAGGTAGATGTCGTTGTTTCCGTTGTCCCGGTCTCGGTAGTCTGTGTCGATGATGTCGTTGTCGAACTGGTCGATGTGGTCGAAGTTGACGTGGTGCTAATGGTCGATGCCGTAGAGAACGTCGTGCTGGTAGTCGAAGAACTTGTCGATGTGGTCGAAGTTGAGGTCGAAGTGGTGGAAATAGTACTGGCAGTCGATGAAGTGGTGGATGCAGAGGTTGAGGTTGTCGATGTCGTTGAGAACGAAGAAGTTGTCGTCGAAACGGTAGATGCCGTTGACGAAGTTGTTGATGTTGTCGATACCGTAGACGCAGTGGTCTCTGTTGTGCCAGTCGCGGTTGTTGATGTAGAGCTCGTCGTCGTAAAGCTCGTCGTTGTTATACTGGTGCTGGTCGTGGATGCAGTTGTTCCGGTCGCCGTGGTCTGCGTCGAACTGGTGGTGGAGCTGGTACTGGTGGTCGTTATACTGGTGCTGGTGGTCGAGGCAGTGGTCGAGGTTGTAGAGACTGTGGATGCGGTTGTAGAAGTCGAAGATATTGTTGTTGATGTCGAAGATGTCGTCGTCGAAGAACTGGTTGTCGAAATTGTCGTCGTAGTCAAAGACAGTGTCGCCGTGCCAGTAACGCAGCCAGCCAAAAGCATGGATGTTGCGGACGTGGCAATCCCCATATACTGACGCCTGTTAAAAGGTGGAGGAATCTGCGTTAGTGCGCCGGCAACGCTTTCTGAAAGATATACCGGCCGACCGACAGAGAAAGACCAGCCAGCGTAAGTAATAGGCCCAACACGTTGACCCATGACGACATCGTTAAGGACGCCCGCTTCCAATGCCAGACAAAGAGCTGGTTGCTTAATGTTATTGGCCAACGCCTTGCCCCATTTTCCATTGGCCATAACATAGAGAGCATCGCGATCCGATACAGACTCGCCTAACGTTGCTTGGACCCGGGAATGGATATGGGTGTCTGCCAGGTCAGCAAAGATGGTCATCAATGCATCCCAACTTTGGACCCCATACAAGACAACAGGAAAATTGTATCGTTCAGTCATCTTGTCACCGCTTACCGCACATTACGGTTGCTGAATCCGATTCAAAATCATCGATATAGTTAGTGATCACAAAAACAACATCATCGGCCAAGGCGCCGTTGTCGGAATTGTTCATTGCCGATGTGTAGGTCCAGGTCAAGGCTGCGATGGACTCCACAGTCCGGACGAGAATGTCGTTTACGTAAACTTTGATTCGGTACAGGCCTTCATAGGCTGTGGCCGGCAAAACGGTACCAGGAGTGCCGATACCGGCGCCGCCGCCGCGCACCCGGGCGCTCCAGGTGAGGACAATATTTGCAGTGTACCTGGCGGCGAAGTTAACGCCGTTGGCATAAAAGTTGGTCGGCGCATATGGAGTATAGACCAGACCGTCAATGGTCAGTGCATTGACCAGGCTGTTTGTAATGTTGCCTGTATAAAATTTGTTATAAGGCACCAACTTGAATTTTCTGGCAGCGCCGACCACCACCTCCTGGTGTTCCACAGCGACGACTGATGAGGGGATGACGAATAGGCGTTCTCCATCGGCATGAACCATTCTCTGGGTACCGTACCGGCCGCGGATAACCGTAGAAAGCCGATATTGAGTTCCGGAAATCGGTGTGATGTCCTGGAATGAAATGATCTCGGTACCGAGAAATCCAAGATTGGCAATGCTGGAAAGGATGTCCGGGAGAGTGTGATCTTCGACGCGGTTAACATCTGTTTCAAAGTCAATGATAAGGCCGTCTGTATCAATAGTGAAAGTATCGGCGCTGTAAGATCCGACCAGGAAACCAAAAGGGACGAGATTGGTAAGCTGTTGTAATAGAAAATAGCTGGCCCCGTCATCAATGCTCATATATAGATAAAATCCGATGTCTTTTGGCAGTTTTCTGGCTGCAACAGCCAGGATTTTTAGATTTTCACCAACACCGGCGTATGGCGCTTCCCTTACCAACTCATAAGCTAAGGCATCGATGTCGTAAGAAGGAGCTGCAATGGCGTGGTTGATTGGCGCAGTGTACTCTGTAACTGCATGAGCGCTGGCAAATATATCCTCGATAGCGGTGATCGTGATCTTTTCGGACTCGGCATCGGCTTCTCTGATTGTTGCCAGCCGGCAAACGAGGTTGGATATTCCGAGTTGCGTATCGGTAAATTTAAAAACGTCGCCTACTTCAAGGCGGAAATGTTCACGGTTTACTGACACATCGATTTCTGCATAAGGATAAGAAGCCTTCTGCAGATCGCGTCTGGCAGCCCAGACAGCATTTTGGTTGTTCGTGAAATAAGGATACTGAGTGGTTTTGGAGACAATGCGGCCCTGGATGGTTCTGTTCCCAACGTCGGTAACAATCGGATTGGAGATCGATTGCTTAATATTTATCGATCCTGAAGTAGAGGTTATGGTGAAATTGTCAATCGGCATGCTTGCCTCGTGCAATTAATAAATCCAGATGCTTGTCTTCCAGGTATGTGATAACGGTGTTCAGAACCTTTGACCAGCGACCGATAATCAGACCAAACAGAATAAACCATGTCCATGGTTGATCCAGATAAAAGTAATAACCAGCCATTGCGAACCCGATCCACATACTTATGCAAGCCAAACAGTTCATGAGATGCCCTTTTTCTACGCTATTAAAAAAGGGCGTCAGCCTCATTAAAACTTTACGCAATGGTTGGATTGGCGTACCATTAAACCAGAGCCAGCTTAATGCTTCAGCGGCTATAATTAGCAAGAATAGCTTCGTAACCACAGTTGCACCTCTCTTTATATTTTTTGATAGAGCAGCACGGATTCATAATTTTCAATTTGCCGCCGCAGCCAGTTGGGCATGGCTTGTTGGTGTACTCTGCTACCGTACCCGGGATGTCGTCAAGTTTCGACGCTTTTTGTAAACTTTTTAGGTGCTTTTTTAGATTCATCTTTATTTTTCTCCAGATTTTGCATCCACCAATTAAGGTCGTTAGGCGAGTTAAGTACGCTTCCTGGTCCAACGTGGTCCGGATTTGTACAGATTAACTGCACTTTTACGCCTTCGGGATTTTCAGGTACAGGTCTAAACATCATCTCAAAGTCGTCTTCTGGACATCGTGGCCGTTCATATTCGTCCATCAAGCGGCGTTGGCTGTTCGCTTCCTTGGTAGTAAGAAACACCTGGCGTTGTCTATCTTTAGCTGCACATAGTTCAATCCACAGTTCATAGGCAATAGATAGATTTTTCGTAACTCCGGAATCGATGAATACCTTATGGGCATCCAATAACTCCAGGCCGCGTTCAATCCATTGTTCCTTGGAAAGAGTTTTTTTAATCATTAGAATCCCTCCGGGCAACAACCAGTATCGATCATTTCTTGCGTCCTCACATCTCCAGTAGGCAGTGGACATAAAACATAGGAATAGGAAGAAGTCCATGGGCCATCGTTGCCAGTGTGCCCAAGGCAACCTGGGATATCCGGGGTACACGGTTCCAGATCTGGATCATAGCCAGTTTGGCAGGTTGCCGTGTCAAATGGCAGACCGTCACAGTTGTATTCTATGTAGTAACATTGCCCGCCGCATGGCCCGTATGTGTAGCAAACATCATAACGGTAGGCTACTGCACAATCATTTGGGTATCCGCTGACGATTATTTCTAGTTGATCTGATCCGCCGCAGCCAGTAACAGTAACAATGGGTTGAGATCCACCACAATCTGCCGTAGGCGCAGTATAAGTAACGCTGCATCCTTGACTTGGATTGAATGTGCCGGCAGTGGCGCTCCAGGTATATGTTTCAGAGGCTATGCAGTTCGTGACAGTTAACGTTTGTTGGGATAAAGGAGCCATTTGCGTTGTTGTGTAACCCATGATCGGGGCGTCATTTTCTTCGCCCAGAGAAAATCCTGCGTACCCTGAAGTCCTGTTAGCGCACGGTACAGATCCGATAAGTTCGTCGTCTCGGTATGCATAGCAGACTTCATCCACGATATCGAGTTTGTAAGTTGTACCGGTAGCTGCATTTGACAGGCCAACAGAACTATCTCCAACTAGTACCATATTGAGAGTCAGAATATCTGATTTTCTTAATTGATATTTGTCGCCGGTTGCCGGGTCGTAGTGTGCGAAGATGCTAAAGACTCCTGTGCATTGATCAATAGTCATATCTGCCTGGATGGTAAGATCGCCCTCGAAAAATTGATTGACATAAGCAATGTCTTGTACGGCGATTGAATTATCGTTGACAAGTTTGCCTCCACTTTTTTCAACAAAAAATTGACCAGCACTATAGGACCAGGGTACGCCGTTTAATGAAGCCCAGGTAGAAAGGGTTACTCTATTTTCTGCACCAGTATAATTAAAATCGTCTTCTACGATATCGGATTCATCGACATTGAAGATTTCTTCATACTGAACTTTCATTTCATTGATTGTGTCGATCCAGGAACGCCGCTTGAATGTTGGGTCTTCAAGAAAATTGTCATTGTCGACTGTGGGAATTGTAGCTACATTATAGTCATCTCTGATCAGCATGGGATGAAACTTGCCATCGTTACCGTAGCGTAGAATCATATCGATGTGCCGGTTAACGTTTTCCAGGTAAGACAGAGCGGCTTCTGCGCGGTTAAAAAGGATGGATACGCCGCGGCCTTCTGTGAATAGCGTGGAAGCTGCGGTCGCAAAGTCTGCATTGTGCAACCAGGCGGTAGGTGTACCGGCCATGGTGTTCAGAATGGCGTACTGGGCATGTGCGCCATTGTAATCATAAGTGCCTATCTCATGATTGGCAGAAAAGCCTTGTGCCGGCCGTTTGGTCATCATAAATGAAAGCGTAGGCAGCCGATCGTATATTCCCAGCAGACAGTCGTTAAAGAAAGCATAGCAAAGTCCGCGCATTGGAGAATTCAGTGAATTGTCATCCAGGAGAGTGCCGATACTGCTATTGAGCGCATGATCACTAGTACCAAAATAGAAAGTAATCGAGCCAAAATTAGGGATGGCAATAGTTTCTTCTCCTCCTAATGCCGGACGATCCAGTGGCCCGGTCCAAATAGGTACTTCTTCGTTATCGCGATAGATTGCATGCAGTGTGTCTACAGGCCCTTTGCAGAGTCCGACAACCCATGACATATAGTAATAGTTCCCGGTCTGTTGTTGTTGCGCACCGCCGCCTTTTCCGCCTTGAGCTTCGGTATATTGCGGTTCGGCCCGCTCGCCGCCATAGCACAAAAGAGTACCACCAACTATTTTGGCTGTTCCCAAAAGATCATAAATAGGCAAACCGATAACATTGCCAGTTACAGTAAATGGCTCATTCGGAGATCCCAGCGATGGGACATCAGGCGTATCAAGCGCCATACCTAGACCAAACCCTAAGGAAGCGCCATATAGTGCTCCCCATGGATTCCCGCCAGATATAAAGAAACCTATCGTACCGCCGATAGCGGCCCCTATGAGACCCTTAACGCTCATTCCATGATCCTCATGGCATATTTCATTTGCCTGCGCATGGTACGGTCAGAAAAACTTATCTTACAAACGCACATATCGGTTAAGGCCTGGTAAAGATAGTTGTCAAGATAAATGGCTGCGTGCGCTGCTGCTTGCCCAAAGTGAAACAAAATAATGTCGCCATTAATTAAATTTGCAAGAGAAACATCGGTAACGTTGAGTTCTCGGCGGATACTTTCTGAGAGTAGTTCTCTTGTGTTGTGAAGATGCCAATCCCTTGGATACGAAGGAATCATATTTGGTCGCCAGTGTAAGATGCCCATTTCTTCCAGGACGCGGGCAACAAAATGAATGCAGTCCGTTCCGAGCCCTTTAACGCCACAGCGATGCCGAAAAGGAGTACCTCGCCATGATTCCACGATACCTCTCAGTTTTTCCTGGTGCGCTATGTCGAGAAAATATGGCTTCATTTCACAGCCCAATAATAACTTCTCCAGAATAATTATCACCACTGAACCCTGTCCATGGTGATGCATATTTTAAATAATCTATATCGAGGTCAATGAATTCGTCATGATCTCCCATATAGAACATAACGTTACTCTGAGGATCGCACCTGGTTAGCCATTCTATTAATTCATATACAGTCATTCACGGCAACCTCTTGTTTGGATTTTCTATCGGTATGAACGGGAATGCCAGGCTATTTAAAATATTACTGAATTTATCTCGACACGTTTCCAGGCGGCCATCGCAGCCTGGCAGAACGTCTATCGTATTTCCCGATTCCAGGTTCTGCATCTTGTACATTATGGTAATATCGTTGCCTGTATGGCCGGTGATCATTCTTGCCTCTCCATTATAGCGGACTTCGCCGAGTGTATAGTAACCGTTGGCTTCCAATCCAAAATCGACACTGGTAAGCACCATTTTTGTAGAATCAAGTGTAACGACGGTCTGGAGTAGGTAGTTAGCCTCCAGAAGTGTGCAGCCAGCATCGAAAACTTTGTGATTGCAAGTTAATTGGTAACGCCATACCGGAATCGACATTTTTAGGAAGTGTTCAAAGCTGACACCCTGGATCTCCACAGTTGCGCCCTTGAAGGCGCCTACTTTGATCTGACCGATGAAAATAACTGATTTTTCCAGAGGGTCCTGGTCACGAAACAGTCTTGAGATTTCAATCCAGACGATGTCTATCGGGTTCTGGGCGATGTACTGTGTAGCCGGAACAGTAACCTTGGAAAACTGGATTGATACTGTTGCGACATCCAGATCGCTGTTGTAGGTAATTTCGCCGCGGTGAATCGTTGCCGGCTCGTAAGTGTTTCCTCCAAATACTACCGCTACGTCGCCGTTGGTATAGTACCAATAGCTGGATCCTGAGTCGGTCCAGATTTTGTAAAGTTCGACCGGTTGTCGAACATCGGCTTCTTCTTTAGCGATATATTCAGCGGTTTGACTTTTCATAGCCCCCAACTCACGTATAACTGCGGATGCAATACTCCCTGGGTCTCAATGGAGTAAATATTTTTTGCATTGTTCGTTCCGGTCGAACCATTTATTTTACATAAAAGCTGGATAGCATTGCCGGATGTATACCCCGCCCTGTCAACTATTGCCTGAAGCGCAGTCACAAGGCTTGGGGATTGGTAATCTTGACCGGCAATCCAGTCAACGGGCGGCTGCCACACGGTTGCTGTGCCTAAAGCCAAACCTAAAAATTCTGCGCTGTTTGTAGGCGCCACTGCGTTATCAATATCATTGAACTTCAGATCCATTTGCAGTGGATCGTTGGCGAATGTTCCGGAACATCTGACCGTAAAGTATGCTTCAAGGATTGTGGCTCCTTGAGGAATGGTGCTGATGAGCCTGACACCAAACTCAGAAGTAACACCTACAAGCTCTCCAGCACTTAGATCGCCACTGATACTAAAAACATTGTTGCTGTTATGCCGGAAGTCGTCATAAGTAGTGGCAGGCTCAAAGGTAGCGCTCCAACTGGACGGCATCGTCGTTGTGGTACTGGAACTCGTTATCGTCGTTGTCGTGCTACTGGTTGTTGTAAGCAGATTCGTAGTTGTTGTGCTGGCCGTGGAAGACGTGGTCATGGTAGTCGATGTCGTTGATAATGCAGCCAATAGGGTCGCTGTTGTCTTGCAGCTGAATGTGGTTTGCGCGATTTCGTCGGTTATAAATCGCAACCTTAGTTCATCCTGGGCAAATCGTCCCAGATAGAGAAAAGAGACCAAAAGATGCGGAAGTTCAGTCGTAGTGCAGGTTTTGCCAATCGCTGAATCCAGGGTAATGGTAGACGAGGAATATCCGACTATGGCGCGGCAGACCTCGGTGTTGTCGGGAAATTTAATAAACAGGTATCGTCCGGTAGAATACTGGTCCCAGTGACTACCGTATTCAATGCTGTCGATGTTCAAAACAGTGGCTCCGGCGCTAAATTCAGCGTTGACAACAACATCGCGTCGCCATGAAGGAAAATAAAAATTTTGAGCCTGGCCACGCATTCCGTCAAAAAAGTCCATTACAGACTGGATAGCGGATTTGGATAAAAGATCGAAGTCTCCATAAAGATAAATGTCGGTATCTTGGTATGTCGAATGACTATAGCCCAGACCAAGGAACTGCAGCATGGAATAAGGATGATTAAAAGATTGGCGCAGTCCATCTTTCCAGTTGGGCTCGGCATTGAACACGTACTTGCTATTGAAACTATCATAATCTGAAGCATCGCCAATGCTTCTGGTAATGCCGGCATCGAATTCTTCCACAGCCGACAACGACAGTTCGGAAACGGCGGAAGTTTGCAACCCAAGTTCCTGGGTCGGCTCGATCCGACATTGCAGGAGGGGATAAACCATAGTGTCTGCCGGCCAGGTAGAGCCTAGTTGATCGACCAGGGTTATCGAGGCAGCGCCGATCGTGGCAATCTCGCCTTCTTCATAAGATGTTTCGCTGCCAATGATTATGCAAGGCGCGCCGACTTCAAAATTGCGATTGGTCGTGGACCCAACATTCAATACATTTTGGCCAGCTGCGGCCTGGGCCGAAAGAGCTGTGCCATCCTGCCAGAAGGGGATACCCCATATATTGTGCAAATTCCTGTATAATTTCCGCTTAACGCGATTGCTCTCTGCTTCACTATAGAATTGAATGGTTAATTGTAAGCTGCGACGCGGCCAGGTAAAGAGTGTGGAGCGTTGCTCAGTTCCCTTTGCGGTAGTTAAAATGCCGGTACGCCAGGCACGGTTATATTCTATCGTGGCATCCCAGTTTGGTTCACGCAGGAGATAGTTGTTGATGGCCAGCATCGCTACCCCCTGAAAATCATGCGTCGAATTTTGGGTGCGTTAGAAGTCATAAAATTCCACATGGCGTTCTGCCCATCAACTGAAGCCATGACACGGCCAATTTCCGATGGATCGAGAACGTTGATGATGTTGGCTATTATGCCCTGGCCGCCAGATGGCGCTACAACCTTGCCACCTTCTGCGAAGTGGGCTTGGTATCCCTGACGCGATGGTATGGAAGGAATGTGCATGGCCCCTATTTCGAGTGTGCCTTTATTGATGGCGTCCATGAAGTTGTCGCCATATTTGCGAGCCGAAGAAGCGTTGATAATCCACTCGTCCCGTGAAGCGCGGATATCCACGTCATCCGCAGTATCAGTTGTGCCAAGGGCTATCTTGCCGCCTTTTTTGTATCCACGAATCGTAGAAGCAGCTATTAATCCTATTTGGGCACCGACAAACGCTGATGCAATTGTTGCAAAAGCTATTCCTCCAGCAGGGCCAAATACCGAACCAGCATTGAATGAATTAATTACGGCCTGCGTGCCTTTAATTACAGCCTCGGCTAGGGCCGTCGCTTTCATCAGGTAAAACATTTCCTTTGATTTTTTGCCGGAGGCTTCGTAAAGCATTTGGGCCGTGTCGCCGAGCATTTTATTCATATCAACAGCGGTCTGCACCCGTATTTGAAAAACGCGGTCTTCTTCCTGCATAGTAATAATGTTGCGTTTTCGATCAGTCTCGGTCATGGCGTCGCGGATAGATGCGATTTTTCTTGCACCTTCTTCGGTAAGCATTGCTTTGTTTTCTTCGTGTTTGGCTAACTGACCTTCCAGATAAGAATAATATTCTTCAGGTGTTTCCGTGGTCATGGCCTTGATGTCCACATCGCTGGCCGGCAATTCGGTAGTTAATCTAGAAGCGCCTTTCATTCCTTCTTTCAGGGCTTTTTTCATATTTTCCTGGTAAACCATAGTCATTGGATCAACCGTACCGGCCAACCTTGTCCCGCCGCCGCGTAAAAAGGTCTGGACACGCTCCAGCATAGTGCCGCCACCCTGCATGGCGTTAACGGATTCCAGGCCGGCTTTGCCAAAACGATAAGTGGGCGATAGGCCAGCTTCAGCCTTCAGGGCATCGCGGATTGAAGTAATACGAGCAATGCTTAGTTCGGCGTAGGCCTGGTTCAATTTCTGCAGACTGTCTGTCTCGCCGCGTTCCATCTTGGCCTTGAAATCTTTAAGTTGGTTGAGCAGTTCTCCAATATTGCGTTGCGCGTTAAGCAGTTTCGTCATGTCGCCGCGCAGACCTTCCGGATCGTCGGCAATGGCTTTTTCCATTGCAGCGAATAGATCCGCAAAGGCGGTTATGGCTTCATCGATACTGGGAGCGGTATTTAATGATTCAGTAATGTTGCCGATGATTTCCTGTGTGTTGAAATCGTTATAACCTGCACTGAAGATTTGGCCAGCGCCAGTACCTGCAGACCTGAAACGTTCCAGGCCAGCAGCACGCTGTCTTTTGAAGAAGTCAGGAATGGAGATGCCGCCACGTTCCATAATGGCGTTGAGTGAAGATATGGTGGCGTCCATCTCTTCTTTGTAGATTGCCGAAACCATATCAGCTCTGGATTTGGCTTCCGCGGCCAGGCGTTCACGTTGTTTCTGGTCGTATTGAGCATTGATTGCTGCAAGAGCAGCGTTACGGCCAGGGTCGTCCAGGACTTTCCAATCTTTGGATGACTTAACGCGCTGCAACGCGGATTCCCGTTCGGCATTGATGCGAGCGACGCCTTCCGGAATCGCCTTAGCAAAATTTTCAATGATGTTGGTTTGGGCAGTGCCAATCTTGATGATAAGCTCTTCGTTAAAGTGGGCAGCGGCAGCATTGATCGCCTGCATTCTTGCTTCCTGCCATTCCTTGGGCCATTTTGCACGATTCATTTCAAAGACGGTATTCAAGGCTTCAAGTTGTGATTTGCGCCACCCTTCGATAACGTCAGTGGAATTTTTTTCAATAATTTGGTCCCACATTGCAGCGGTCTTGGATACAAATTGCGAACCTCGTTCCTGTTCTTTGAGTAGGATCTGTTCGGCAATAGTTGAACCGGAAACCTTTGCCATCATTAAATTTGGATCGTTAAAAAAATATTCGCCTTTGCCTTTCGGCTGAAGAAACTGATATTTGTCTGCAGCGGCCTTGGCACTGGCGCCAACGAGTCCGGGATCCATGCCAAAGAAGTCACGCATAAAAGTCAGATTGCGTATTTCCTGTTTAAATGATTCCGCCATATTCTTGCCGACATCGGGACCAGCGTTAAGCAGTGTTTTTGCGAGATCCTGGCCAAGGCGCAAATTCTCGCCGGCCCTTTGTGCGCGTTCCCGCTCTGTGCCTTCCAGGTTGCGCGGAGCAATCTTATAAGCTTCTCGGGGATCCACAGCGCCGATTGGGAATTTCGCGTCGGACCATTTCATGACAGACAGAAGATTGTTGAGTTCTGTGAATTTCTGGATATATTCCTGCGGGCTCTGTATGCCCTGACCAGGCGTAGCCGCGGCCGGCTTCGTTGTACCGAAAAGCCAGTTCGAGAATTGCGAGAAAAGCGTGTTGGGACCGCCGCCACCAGGACCACCTGCACCACCGCCGCCTGGCTGTTGATCCCTGATCCAGGATAGCGTGGAATGATCTACATTGTACGGCCGAATCGGCGTGATCATCCTGTAGCCCGGTTCCCGTGGATCCTCGGCCCGACGCCACATTTCATTAGGAACTCCAAGGTAAGATTCCATGAAGTAGCGTCGTTTGGCGTTTTCGGTCATCTTTGTGCGTTCGTTGTAGCCCATCATGTACTTGATTAGTGGGTCGGAATATTCGTATTTGGCGCCGCGTTCTGGTCCAAATTCCCTGCCAGTGCGGATATCTCTGCCGGTAACAAAAGACGTAAACATTGAAGCTACCGGTGTTATCTGGTTGATCAGTTTTCGCCAATCACCTTTTAGCACAGATGAAATAACTTCCATGAAATCGTCGCGACTGAGACGGAAGCCACTGACATTGCCAATCATAGATTTGTCGAGATAGGGTGGCCGAAGACTGGGATCTCTCTTTATTGCTTCTGGAGTTGTGGCCTCTTGAACATGGCCCATGGTCGTAAAAAATGGCTGGCCTTTGGACATTAAGTATGGTTGCCGGCCAAATTGGGTCGCTTGGTACTGGTACCAGGGAAATACTTCCATCATAGCGCGTTCAAACGGGGTACGAAAAGCTTTGGCATAGTTGCCATGCGTCAATTCAGCAATGTCGGCCGCTTTTTCCACGCCTTTGGAAAGGTTGCCAAGGTAAGTAAGTACCATAGGAAATGTTTGCGAAAGACTGGCCATTTGTTTGGAACCTGCCAAGGTAGCTTCAGATGGACCGGTCGAGGAAACCATGCCAGTACGACCCAGAACTTTCCATAGTTCAGGATCAGAGGCGCCTTTGCTTTTCAAAACATTAAAAGCCCTTGGTATGTCTTTAATGTTACCACCAGCGATCATGCTATTTAACATTTCGTCCATGAAATTGCCGGCATGCCATCGCGGATCGTAGGCTACCATCTGCTTCCAGAAATTAGTGGTTTTGGATATGCCGCCGAGAAGACCAGTGGGCTTGGTAATCTCGCCGAAAATATTTTGTAATATCTTCGTTTTGATCGGATCAAAGAAAATATTATCTTGGCCAAGGTCAGCAAGCGAGTTACCGTATTTTAAGTTTGTTAAACTTTGAGCTTTGGACAGGGTCGGTTTATTGCCACGAAGTTCCCTTGTAAGCGCGATAAGTGTATTTTCTGCACTTTTAATTAGATCCCCAATGTTTGCTTTGGTTTTTATCGTACCAGAAGCAATTAGGTCTTGTATTTTTTTTAGATTTGTTAATTTTGTTTGCGTATCCTGGAGATCCCTGTTGACTGTTGCCTGCTCAACTGTATCAAAGATTTTCGTGTCATTATTGGTTATATTGGCACTAGGAATCTTTATGCCAAATTTAGCGAGGATGCTTTTATCGCCGCCATAATAAGCTTCACGCACTGCATGCCGAAATTCTTCAGCGTTTTTCTGGCCACTTTTACCGAGATCGTAGTACAGATCAAAACTGCGGCCAACAGCATCGATCCCCTTCTCGATTGTTGCAGACTTACTGGCAATATTTTTGGTGACAGTGGTAAGTTTTTTGGCGACAGAGAACATTTTGCCTGTAGTGCCGAACCCAGCCGATGGATCCATGATGATGTCCATGGCCAAGCCGCCACTTTCCTTGGCCCAGGTGCCAGATTGACCAAAAACATCTCTCATAATATCAGAGCCGCCACGACGCACGCTGCTTCGATATTCACGGCCCGTTGCAGCGCTGGCCATATCCTCAACAACGTTCTTAGCATAGATTTTTAGTTCTGAGAGTAAGGTATTGAGTGCGGTAGCATCCTTGTTCTGAGTAGAAGCGCGCCATGTAGCATCGGGCAAGGCCTGCAGCGGCGACATAGCGCGCATTAGGATCTCGATGTTGCCAATATCATGTCGCTTACCTGTTCCGGGATCAATATTACTAAGGATCTGGGGAATACTGCTGCCAGATGGATTGATGTTTGAAAGTTTGGCAAAGGTTGCTTTAGCGACGGCATCGCGGCGGCGGCGCAGGTTGTCTATCTCGCCGGCAAGTTCCTGATTCCTGACCCAGGTTTCAGTGGATTCCTTGAGCTGACGTACTTCTTCTTCGAGTCTCTTGGTAGTATCGTCGGCCATCGTCTTGCCTCATCATTCGCGTAAAAAAGTATTGAGATCCTGCTGTCCGGCCCTGGTGCCATAATATACGCCCAGCGCTATCGCCTTGCGAAGCTGTTTGAAGAACGCAACTTCATTCTTGTGTAATTCGTTAAGCGCCGTTAAGAAGAAGGAGTATCCGTATCCCCAGGCGTTAACGTGTCCCTTTTCGATAAGCCGGCAAACCTCAGTATCAATTCGCCTGTAATTATCTTCCGGATTGTTACGATGAATGGATTTTCGCCCTCCACTCGCTGGGCCAGGTCGAAAAAAACCTGGTTCACCTCCTGAAATGAATTGTATATGGGCGCCAATTCCGATGGCGTGAGATCGCCGATTTCATCAAGAGTGATCCCGGCCACGCAGTCTGCCCAATTTTTTTTCAGGAAGTCGTCGCCAATAAAGGTGAAGGTAGGATCGGCATCCTTGTTGTCAGTATCGGTGCTGGCTTGCGGCTCGCCTACCGTTGCGAGATCCTGCCATACTTTCTTAATCTGATTGACCGACAACTCAAAAACCGTGATACGTCGATCGTCGATCTTCACTTCCTTTGTCGCCCGCATAAAAATCCTTTCTTTGCCAGCGGGGGATTGCTCCCCCGCAAAGCAAGGTTAATGGTTAGTCGGTCGTGGTCGTTGTCGTCGAGGTTGTGGTCGTAGAGGTCGTCGTATCGAAGGTCTCGGTAAACCACGGACTTACAGCGTGGTTTACTCGATCAGCGATTCCTTCGCCAGAAAAGCTCAGGGTTGTGTATTCCTGACTGATTAGCGAAAAACGACCATTGGGCGTCAGTTTGCATTTCCAGAACTCGACCTTTTTGTTCGGCCCTACTGGGTTGTCGGAAATGAATTTCAAAGCGTAGAGCTGATTGACGTTCTGGTTCGCGTACAACACTCTGGTCCCGGACATCGAGGCCTTGATAAACATCCTCATGTTCTCGACAGATTGCTCGTCGAGTATAAAGGATAGGTTATAGCCGACTTCGACAACCGTTTCTTGGTCCTTTTCACGCATGCCAGTGCGCGAACTATAATGTGGCAGGGTCTGCTCTGTCACCTGATAGTCAATATTTGAAGCGTTGCCAACGTCGGCATAAGCCCCTGGCGCAGATCCTGCCCACTTGGCAATGTATAGGATACCCTTGCCAATGGTGTAGTTGTTAATCGACGGAGATTCTTCCGGTCCCATATTGCATTCCTCCTTTAGTTCGCTATTTCAAATTGAAAATAATGTTGTTCGTAAACGGTAAAAAGATCGGTCGTAATCAGATATTGACCATCGCTTTCTATCGTCAATTCGCCGGCGCCAGGGACAAGAACCTTGCCGTCCAGCACCTTACGACACTGATCAAGCAAAAACAGAACGTTGGGTACGTCTGTACTGCCGATCATGTGCGTGTTCGCATCGCCAATATAAATGGAGATTTCATGCTTCATCTGGCGATTGCGGTTTTGCTGTTCCCTTGGCCAGCGAAACCGATCCTTGGAAATCACCAAGGCAAACGGAGTAGTCAAATTAACTTCCGCAGGGAAAGTAACGCTTTTCAACTGTTGAAGTTTGCTGAACCGATCCAGCTCACCATTGTAAGGCCTGACAAGGTTAAAGGTCGGCAGATTAGCGCGCAGGTGATTGCATATCTTTTCAACCGATGTCGTGCGATCCAGCATTAAAAGGTCTCCATATAGTCAACAGTGAATTTCTGGTCTCTGGTATCCACAGCATGAGCGGAAACAGCGGACTCTTCAACAACGCCGTCTTCATCCTGGCCAAAAGACAGTTTGCCTTCGGCGATCTTTTCGAGCGTCTTGAGACATTTGTCATAGGCGCGCTCCCAGACATCCGAAGCGAAGTACTTGCGCAGGTGCAGTTTCCATATTGCCATCTGTGCCGAAAGATTTGCAGCCATAGGAGGAACTGGATCCATAGGCACATCGTACCCGGCCATAATGGCGTAAGCATCGATTTCCCGATCTGCGACATCAATGACTTCGTCGATATTGGTTTGGTTCACTACAACTGCCCCGGGAATGTCATTCGACAAATTAATCAAAATCGTTTCCGGGATCAGTTTTTTCATGTCAGTGACCGTGCAGTAAGCCATGGGATCCTCCTTATTATGCGCCCTTTATCGGTTTCAATGATGCCAAATTTCAAGGCGTAAGCCTTGAGTGCCGATAGGGGCAGTCGCTTCTTTTCCGGTATGGGCAGCCTGCCAATCAACTCACCAGGAACAAGGTGACGTGGTCTTTTTGCTCCAGTGACTATTGTGCGTCGATATCTTAACTGCCCAGATGGATAAAGGGATTTCGCCAACACTGCATTCAGGTACACGCGATCCCCTTTGCCATAATACCGCTGGCCGATTTTAATACGGCCAGCGGTCACTTCGTAGCAATATGGTCCAGGCCATTCTATCCGATCTATCTTGATCATCAGGCCTTGGTGTTTTTGATCAGATAGCCGGCGCCGGACATGATCAGCATCTGGTCCCAGATGTCGGTGCATCGCACATTGACCAGCTTTCCCCCGGACTCGAGATAGATGTCTACATAGGGGTAGGGCTTGGTGCCGAACATCGGCCGGATCGTGTAACCGAAACAGGGCTCATCGAGGCTTGGGGTTTCGGTCGGTGGAATGTAGGCCAGAAGCGCGAAGTCGCCCCACAGATCGTAGAAGGCTTCCGCTGAATCCAGTGCCATGGACATACCGACGAGCACTTTGTCGAATCCGTGGATTTCCTTGATGAATTCCGGTGTCACGACTTTATGGTTCGTCGAGGCCAACTTGTCGGTATAGTTGGCATGGAACTTCAGCTGGAGCCATGTGTCATTGCCGATAATGAACGTATTGGGGTAAATGCCGATGGATCCCCGGATCGCTTCTTTGCCGGCGTCGATGTCTGTAACCGGGGTAGATCCCGTGGCGCTCCAGCAATCGGCGCCGGAAAGAGTGACAACATTCGCGGCCGGATAGTTGGCCGAACTCTGGACCATATCGGCGACGACTTTCTCCAGTTCCAGCTTTAGGTTCCATTGAACGCGCCGGCGAGTCCTGTCCTGCAAATTAAACAACGCCTTGAGAACGAAGTCTGATGGCAGGGCAGCAAGTGCATCAAGGTCGCGTTGATCCAGGGGGATAGCCAAATCGTGTTCCTCGCAGCTGAAAGACAGCCACGATTCCGGCGAAATGGTGCCCTTATTGGAATCGGCGCCACGGGCTCGCAGGGTTTCGTAAATTTTGAATGCATCTTTTCCGAAGACCGGTACCTTGCCGCTCAAGGAAATGCTGCGCGCAACTGGAAATACCTGTTCGCCGATCAAGCCTCGCGGCGTATAACCGGCAGCCAATGTGGTTAAAGGAACGCTAATTCCTTCTGTAATTGCTTCAAACAAATTCATGGTGAATATCCTCCTTAGTTAATCAGCGCCACTAAGCTGTAGTAACAGTCGTGGTGGTTGTGGTGCTGGTTGTCGTGGTCATGCTGGTCGTGGTCGTTGTCATTGTCGTCGACGTAGTAGAAATTGTTGAAGCCGTAGTTGACGACGAAGACGTTGTAGAACTACTGGTCGAGGTGGTTGACGACGAAGACGTTGTAGAACTACTGGTCGAGGTGGTTGACGACGAAGACGTTGTCGTAGAAGTGCTAGTTGAGGTTGTTGTCGTTGTTGGTACCGTACTAACAGTGTTGCCACTCACCCTTATTTCAACCAACTGATCTGCCAACGATTGAGCACGCATAACAACGCCATTGATATACTCGCCTCTGCCGGCTATTACAGCCTTACCAAGTCCGTTGGTCGTGACTTTGTCGCCTACGCCCAGGGCTTCGCCGGCAGTAATCAGTCCGGTGCCGTCAACAATGATGGCGAATGTCTGCCCATCAATGGCGCTGTCCATAGCAATGCCTTTGGCCAGTTGGCCCTTGGCATTGCACTGGGCATCGCTGTAATTAATAAACCGGCGACCAGTGACTGCTCCACTTGCTACGCCAGTTGTCTTCCGGCGTGGCTTTTCCGTATGCAATCCCATAATTCAAAGCCTCCTTTAGGCTGTCGTTGTGGTCGTTGTGGTCGTTGTCGTGGTTGTGGTCGTTGTCGATGTGGACGTCGTCGGAACGGTGCTGACCATATTGCCACCGACTCTGATTTCCACAAGCTGGTCTGGAATGAGTTGCTGGCGCATAACTACGCCGTTAACGTAATCCCCCTGGCCGGCGACAACCGCCTTGCCCAGGCCGTTTGTGGTAACTTGCACACCGGCGTTCAACGCCTCGCCTGCAGCTACCAGACCGGTTCCGTCAATGATAATGCCAAAACTTTGACCATCTATGGCATTATCGATAGCGATGCCCTTGGCTAACTGCCCTTTGGCGTTGCACACAGCATCGCTGTAATTGACAAACCGGCGCGCCGTCACGGCGCCGCTGGCCGTCCCGGTTGTAATAGTTCCGGGTTTCTCAGTATGTAAAGACATGATTTATCCTCCCTGTGCGTGATGGTTACTGCATGAAGTGTTGCGAGGCAACTTCATAGGATACTTTCTTTTCCTCCATGTAAGCCCTGATCTGAGCGTCGAGATCCAACGAAGCTGGGTCAACCTGATCCATCACTTCGCTGTAAGTGGCCGGGAGCGCATTGCCTTTGGAGTCCTTTTGAGCGGCGCTATCCTTACTAGCAAATCTCGGTTGCCGCTGGTTGATGACAGGCCTGGCCTCGATGCCTGCCTTAAACTTTGCAGATGGAGGAAGTTGCTTATCCGCAAAAGTAACGCCCTTTTCCAGGGTCAACAGTTCGGAATACTGATCTACCAATCCCTGCTTTTCTGCAGCCAGGATTTTGCCTTCCTTGACCATCGATTCAGCAAAGCTGGCAAATTCGGCAACACGATCAGCGTCCTTCGCGACCTTTAGGGTCGTGACGTCTGCCGCCAGTGCCGTAGCCGTATCGGAAAATTTCTTTACCGAGCTATCCAGCTTTGTAACGGTTTCAGCAAGAGCGGTAATTCCTTTCGCAGCTTCGCCAAACGCGGCCACCTGGGTCTCGATTTTGGCAAGACGATCGTCTAACGCTTTCTTTTCTTCTGGTGTCATGTGGTCCTCCTGTGAGTCTGAATATTTTGATTGCGGTTCATCAGGGATGTATGTCTCGGTAGCCGACTTCATCAAAGAGTTAATGGAGTTTTTGTCCAGGATCTTATTCGCCGTATCCAGCCCGAACTTCTCGATAAAGAAGTCACGGATAGAGGAAAATAGCCTACCGATTGCCGGCACACGGTATTCATCCGTTGCCCAACCAGCAAATGCCGTTTCCAGTTCCTCAAATTCTTCTGTCGCCGAAAAAGCTACCGGCACAAGGCCCTTGACCGCAGGTGGCGTCGCGCCGAGCAAGCCTACATGACGCAGAAGTTTATTGGGATACAACGCGATGCTGACAAATTTGTAAGCTCCGCTCTTGGTGGAGTCCTTGGCATACTGACTCACCTGATCACAAAAAGCGTACAGCTTGTTGCCGATCACCTTTAACGTCTGAATCCAACCATGGGCCGGATCGTCGGTTGCTGGATGACCAAAAACAAGTGGCGCCTTATGTTCTGTTTGAGCATTGTAGAGATCAGCGATCTCGGCAATGTCTTCATGGCTGTATGTTTTAACCGTACCGTTACTGGCGGTGTGGGTTCCGGTCTTAAAAACTTCTATCCACATGGCGTCGCTATCGTCATGTTCAGTTTTGCAGGCTGGCATGTCCGGATATTTTTTGCAGACAGCTTTCATAACTGCGGCATGATCCTTGGTACCAGCTGCGCGTGCCAGTGCATTGGCGGCGTGGGCCTTGTCATGTATAGGGAACCGACGCTCCTTTGAAAAAACAAAAGCGCTGTCCGGTAGGGCATTGCGTGTAGCGGATGTAAGTTGCTTGTACTCGAGGCCGGCATATTCCGCATAAGCAATTGACGCTGCGATATCGGCATCCATGCCGCGCGTTGCGAGCTCCTCAATGCGCTGCTTCATGTAATCTGACAACATACAGTTAACCGGTTGCATTTGCCTGCCTCCTCTGATTCTTGATGTCTAATATCTTTCTGGCGCCTTTTCTTTCTTTTTTGGTCCCAGTTACCTGCAACTTGGAAGGATTGACAATCTCGTCTTCTAGATCGTCTTCCTGGAGCCGGTATGCGCGTACAAAGTAAGATTTTTTGAAAATTACACCAGCCCGGGACAGCGCTTCATCGCGCGTCGCCCGCTTATCATCGACCTCATTTTCGTGAAAAGCTATAACCCGCGGCCGCGGAGCCTGGGCGTAGCCATTGCGATAAAAAATCATGTTAATGATGTCATCCCAGATCGAGGCTACCATTCTTTTATCCCGGTCCTGGATATCGTCACGGACTGTCAGAGCTCCGGCTGTTGCTGCATAGCTGCCCTTTTGCCCGGCGTCTGTGGAAAGCGTATGACCCAAAATGCGTTTAGATATCTGGGAATCCATAAAATCACACATCTGTTTAAAGCCGTCGTTATTTTGACGCGCACTGCGCTGTTCCAGCAATTCAACTTCTTTGTTCTCGGAAAGCGCGATCACGGCATCCTGGACCAGGCCTTTTAAATCGGTTGCAAAGGCAGTCAAATCCTCACTTTTGGCACTAGGGCCTTTAATCGTCCCTTTGACCCATGGCGTGCCAAAGCGCTCCAAACAGTTAAGCCAGAATTCTAGTCCCGCACGCTTAAAAACGATGGGCCAAAAACATTGAGTGGCAACGCCGCGACCGTAGGGATTGTCAAAGGTAGGCTTGAAGCGTGGACAAATCAAAGTCCATTCATCTGGCGGCGGCTCGCCGTTAATCATGTCTTTCTTGGAAATAAATCGCAGTTCAGGGACTCCATCGCTGGGAATAAAAAAATGGAACCAGTCTGGCGGCAACGGCGTAATCTCCAACGGCATCCACAACCCACTAAAGTAATCCCAGGTTAATTCTGCCGGTTGATAGCCCCAATAAATGACATCCAGCAAGTTCGATGTGAGCTCGTCCCGTGACAGATCCTCTACCCTCATTTTCCGTTCAATGATGGAGAAAAACCATGTTTTGATGGCTTTATACAAAAATTCAGGACATTCGCCGCGTTCGATACGCCAATCGTAAGCCATGGTAGCCGACTCCCGTGATTCAAGTGTGGCGATCAGGTGTGCGTCAGACATCAATTCCCGGTAAATGGCCATCGTCTGCCCGCGCTTTTCCAGTACGCGATCCGGGTTCGGCAGTCGCTGGTTAAGAACCAGCCAGGCTTGCGAAGTGGTCTGGTAGTTGTACTTTGTTTTCCCGTAAGGAATGACAACCGACTGTGGATCGCGTGGTTTACGCCGTCTCGACATTGACAGCTCCTATCAGTAAATTGCCCTCAGCCTGCCGGCGCCGGATCAGGCCAGGCAGCTTTCTGCCGCCGCCAAAGACCCATTTCTGCAGCTCCAGATACGCGCCATGGATATCGCCTGCATTAACTCTGCGTCTCAATGTGGATCCCGCAAGTCTAGTAGCGCCAAGGTTATAAGTAAAATCAGCAATTGCGGCTAGTTGTGGGCCGGCAAGTCCTGGACACAGTTTCATGGTGGCTCGCATAGCGATACCGGCATCCCGGCCAAGCCGAACTTCGGCCTGTCCGACCGAGAACATCATGCCTGGTTTTATGTCTGGGCCAGTGGCGCCATACATGGCAGTCCACACGCCGGCCGGACATGGGTAGGCCCGCAGTCGCAGTCCCTCGAACAGACGAATTAAGGATTTAAGTATCTTAATAGCCAAGGCGCTTCCTCAGTGAACGGTCAACAAACCAGAACCCCAGAATCATAAAGAGAATGGATGAATCTTCCCTGGTCCATAACACAACCAGAAAAGCTTCAAATGTTTGCGCTGTGATGGCGGCTGAAACAATGACGCATAGTTTGTAAATAGTGAACAACACCATCCACCAGTAAGTAATGATTGGGCGTATGGTCGCACTAAGCGCATCGGCCCATGGCAATCCGATGACCGCGGGTGGCTTGATCGCTTCAAGGTATGCCTGCATCTCCAGGCGCCGTTCGTCGGCGTCTACCTGTGAATCAATAGTTTGGCGCGTCTCGGCGCTCTCGGCATGGAGTTTATCTATTGCCAACTTGGACCGCAGTTCGTCGATCTTGTATTGCAGCTCGGTCATTCTATATTCGTGGTCGTGGTCTTTCTTCGCCGTCCAAATTTTCATGAACTCTGGGATCAGGCGCATAAAAGCGCCGGCGCCGCCAGCGAGAATCGGACCGAGACCGCCAGTAAAGATAGCAAGTAGTGCTTCAATCATACGCGCTCCTTAAATAAACGACGTTGCTTGATCTCATCTTTTTCGAGTCGAAATCGGCATTGACCCTCGGTGCAGTGATCGCATGGAAGATTGCGGCGCCTGCACCAAGGAAACACAAAAATAATATGCATCGACAGGACCTCATTTAAGGGCTCCCGGATTAGTAAGTATAAATTTCCATATTCCGCCGATAATCGACAAAAGGGCCGCAATTGTCAGGGCGGTGATTACAGCTTCCCTGCGATTTTTTTTTGGTTTGTTTTGCTCTTCGATGGTGATTTCACGGGTTACATGTTCATCATACTTGGCAAACTTGCCGGCGCAGCGCGTTTGATGATCCATTACTTCCTGGCGGATACATTCAATGCCAGTTTCAACCTTTAAATGGACGTTTTGAAATCCTGTACTCATTTCTTGTCTTATCAAATTAACAGATGCTAATATTTGAGCGGCCAGGGCTTCGTCCATATTAAAGAGCCTCCAAAGGCGGTAGATATCACCTACAATTTATCTACTATGATTCCGTGCTTTCGGATGTTCGTTAAAAAGTCAATAGTAGAAATGCATTTATTTTTAAAAAAAGGTAAAAAATTTTTTAGTGGATTATATACCAGCAGGTTTAACGTGCAGGTAAAGAAGTGAATCCTTCAAGCAGTTTCATTGACTTGCGACCACCAGCGGTGACTATCCCGCCACTCCTGGCTGTGACGAGCGTCATCAAAAAAGAGATCGCCTGACTGGTGCTATCAGCATCGTCCTTAAATTCAGTGTTCGGAAAATTAGCCATCATGTCGACATAGTCCTGAACCCAGGGTACGTTGCCTGGCAACCAGCAGCGGTGCGACTCCACTGTCGGAGATATATATAGCGCCCTGGTTTCCTTGCTTTCATTGCCCGGATTGACACGGATTACCGGAATAGACGTCTCCTGCTCCAGGCACGAAGCCAGGGCCTGCCCGGAATCCTTGTCCTCGATCAGCACGACATCCGGACGCCAAAGATTATACTGGTCTCCTGCGGCTTTGCGCAACTGTGGAAACTCCATCCGGTCCTGGAAGCGATCCAGTAGCGCAAAGCCCTGGTCGAACAAGCCCCAGGTCTGGCAGTTGCTCTGAGCCGAAGTGTCGCCTCTCTTAGATGCCGTGTCCCAGGATTGGACAATATAGTAGCACCGTGGCACTGTGGAATAATACTGCCAATACTTGCGCAGGAATAAGTTACCTTCCTCAGAGGACGGCCGCTGTTGAAATAGCGCGTTCCACACCTTGCGCGGCGTGTTAGCCCTGATCCGCTCCAGCGCTTTCTCGTCGCGGCGTTGCGGGCAAAGCGCCTCTCCAATGGAGCGGCCAATAAAGTCGTCAGCTTCAGCGATTGCCGGCAGCCTGATATATATCCAGCCATCATCTTTTTTTTCACGCATTACGTAGCCAATCGCGTCATCCTCGTGCCAGCGCGTCATCAGTAAAATTGCCGTGGCGCCCGGTTCCATCCTGGTCAGGAATGTCGAATCGAGCCAATCATGCACGCCTTTCCTTATAGTGTAAGACATAACCTCGGCCCAGTTTTTGTGCAGGTCGTCGCCGATTAACAAGTGCGCACCTTCGCCGGTCAGCGGCCCGCCAACGCCGGCAGTAATCATACCACCCCCTTCAGTGGTAAGCCAGCGCGCCGAAGCTGTGGCGTCCTCAGCAATCACGACGCCGAGTTCAGGATGTTCCTGGAAAATATTGCGGTCAGTCCGGCCCCACTTCGCCGCGAACTTGGCTTCATATGTGGCCAGAATCACGTTTTTCTGCGGCCAGTTAGTCAAAAACCAGACCGGCAGCCACTGGGAAATGAACATACTTTTGCCATGTCGCGGCGGCACTGACACAAGTATGCGTCCGTCTCCCTTAGCAATCTCGTTGGTGATGATGTGAGACAATATGACAAGATAGTCATAAGGTATCCAGGCGCCACGGCTTGTGTGAGCGGCCAGTGTGTGCGGCAATAACTTCCATGGGGTAGGCGGGACCCAATCCAGAAACTGTCTATAGCCCATCGATGTCGTAGCGGTCTGGTTCTCCGTCTTCAATCTCCTCGCGCTCACTCTCCCCGGAATGCCGGCCCGTCTCGAAGTCCTTGTCACTATTCTGTGGTTGGAGCTGTATATCTCCCCCCCGGTCGACTCCAGGCAGGTCAATACATCCAGGCCCGCCTGCGCCTCGGCCCTCTGCCAGTCCTCCCATTCCCGCAACTTCTCTTCCAGGCTCACTTACCGCCTCCACATTTTTTAACGTCTGATCAAGCCGGCGCTGAAAATCCTCACCCTTGTCCTTGCCGCGCAGTGAAATATTGTAACCAAAAGCCATTGCCGCCAGAAATTCCAATGCCCGTCTGCCGGCAGGGTTCTGGAGGATATTTAAGTATTGCTGGTTAGACATAGTGCGCGGCGTCTTAACGCTTTGTTGCTTTTCCAGGTCGTTCAGTATCTCAAGTAATCGATCAATTGCCGGTTGTTTTGGGTGCAATTTAATTTTAACAGTATGCCCGCCGCGTTGGTTCGCAACGTCGGTTATCTCCATGACGCCGGCACGCTGCAGGTCAGTCAGCTCATCAGAGTCCTTAAGGAAAGTAACGCCGTTACTATTCCACTTAATATAATCAGACATCCTGGCCGTGGCCATAGCCTTCAACTCCAGGATCAGGCGATCCACAGTGATATCCAGGCGGGCTGCGATATGCTTCTTCAGTATATCAATATAGGCCGCAACCTTCTCGTGCTCAAGAACTCTATCAACATTCTTAGACCACATATTTTTCTGGTTAGTGCCGGCCAGCCAGTTTTCAGGATGCCCGTACCCAGCTTCGTGGAAAGCTAAAAACTTATCATAATGGATAATGTACCGCTCGGCAAACTTGCGTTGTTTTTCAGTCAGATCAAGTAGTGAAATTTGCTCGCGGCGAACAATGTCAATAGTATTCATTGCGGGCGACGTAGTCATGGGTAAAAAATATAGTAAAAAAAAACAAAGTCAAGAAAAAATACTTGACAAGGATAAAAGATGGGGATACAAGACAATCGACTTCCTTGTACAAAGGTGCAGTTCGGTTCGGGCCCCGGCTGCACCTCTTTAAAGATTCAAAACGCATTCCGCCCCAACCCCCCAAAATTGTTACTCTAATCACGATAATCACAATAAAGGGAAAATAATCACCATCTCGTGATTATTGTGATTAATTCAATAAATTCAACTACTTACAAACTTCTATCAACAGGTTTTTTGATTTTTAACTACCTGAATTTATTCACTAATCACGGTTACGCGTTTTTCTGGAAATTTTTTTGTGTTTTTTCTGTAGTTGTATTTAGAAGCGTTACCAGGCGGCTTACTATATAGGAAATATTATGATGATAGTAAGTATAAAATAATTTAAAATATGGTGATTATATGATTAATATAATAATTATAGGTAATTATATAAAATATAGTGTGTAAGTATTGTGATTATTGTGATTAATATAATTAGAATAAATACTTACACCGCGCGAAGAATCCACACACACTACTACTTCTATATAAAAATATCTCTATATATACCATCAACTATTAACTAAAATTCATTGCAAAATATCTACCCTGTGGAAAACATTCAATTAATCACCATCAGAATACCAAAAACGCATATCATGATTAATGGTAGGTACAAATATATGTTTTACCATATATTTCGTTATATACTCCAATATATTCAGTACCTTAAAAAGCGCTTTTTGGCAAAATTTACTGTGCGAGGAGAGTGGGGTGCCCTCCACCTACCCCAGAAACCGCGGATATTTACCCCCCACCAGGTTGCTGATCCTTAGCACCGCCTTAGCCGGCCTCATTGCTTGTCGGGTATGGATGCAGCTGCAGCCACATTGTCCTGGGCTCGCTCCGTCACGATTCTTGACTCGCTATCGCTCGTCAACAATCGCGCCGTCGCTGGTTGGTAGCTTAGGGCTCGCTCCGTCACGATTCTTGACTCGCTATCGCTCGTCAACAATCGCGCCGTCGCTACCTCGTACCAAGCGCCCAGACCTCGCGCTGTAGTCAACACCCCACCTGCGCTAGCCCTTGACCGAGGGGCAAACCACCGGGGACCGGTTATGGCGCTGCTCGTCGGCGCTCGCAGCTACAAAGGATGCCGGGGTGCTCCGCTCTCACTGCGCCCCGGCGCTCGATGTTCCGCTCCACTGCACAAGGAGGCAGGGATCGCGCCAACAAGGGCATGCTGTCACGATCCCTGCACTTGGTGTAGTCCGTCTATGCTACTGGCCCAAGAAGACGGGCCAGAAGCATAGACGAGCTATAAGGAGTTCGCACTGGCCCGATGAAGAATGGGCCAGAGCTCACGCGCCGCGCCGCAGTAATGAGTTTAAAGGAGCGCGGCGCCCCAGTATTTTAGTCTATAAGGAGGCAAGGGCCGCGCCAGCTGCGCTGTCACGTCCCTTGCACATGGTTGTGCCGGGCGCTCCACTCCGTTCCCGCGCCCGTACCACGTACCCCGTACCCCGTAGCCATAACGTAGCCACAGGTGCTAAGTACCCAGGGGCGCTGCGGCGCAATTCCCAAATTGGGAGCACCGTCCGTGATTTTCACGGCGCTGTCCGTGATTTTCACGGATTAAGGGGTAGGCATATTACCAAATGGTGACATAATTAGCGTAGCCGTAACGTAGCTACAGGTGCTAAGTACCCGCAGCTGTTAGGCTTCTACTGATGTTTCACGTGAAACATTACGCGGGAATAGGGACGAAGATGCGAGGTTAGGGCCCTGATTTTCACGATCCAGGCCGTGATTTTAACGGTTTCTCCGCAACCATGCTCAGATATTCATCGTTTTCCACTTAATTTTCAAGGCCAGTAAAAACGCGGTATCCAATAAAGGCGTGGTGAGGGATCGTAATATCATTTTCATAAAGCAGGGCGTTGCGGCGCAAGCGCCGCCGCTCTGGCGGGCTAAAGCCCCGAGCCAGCAAGCTGTCTCGGCCCAAAGGGCGCCGGCCGCTAACGCAGCAAAGGAAGGGGCGGCAAAAAAGACGCCGCCCGGTTTTATAAAGCGTTATGGCGCGAAAAGATGCGCCATCGCAGGAATGGCGCTAGGAAAGGCGCGCCAGCAGGGGTCCGTGGGTACATCCCCCTGCACTCCCTTGCGGGCGGATGATAAAAATACCGCCCGCCGCGTATTTGCAAATCAGTACTACGCTCTCTCTCTCTTGTCGTCTTATTGTGAGCGCGCAACATTGACCATCACAAGCATCCCCCGCCCCATAAGACGCGCCGCCCGAAAAGATGCGGCGCATGGGGCGGGAGCCGTACCGGATGCGCGCGACATCGGCCGGGCTGTCAAGGTAGAATCGCCTCGATTTTTTACGGACCAGAGTATTTTGGTTATTTACGGCCCACCGAAAAGAATGTGGGCCGCTTTTTTAAAGGAGAAAATCTTCCTGGCCCTAAAAATCGGGCGATCTCTACCTTGACAGCCCCCAGTCTTTCGCGATCACTTTATCGCCGCATCAAGATTATAGCCCCATGATCGATCATCGCAGCTTTATGATTGTTGCTTTCGACGCGAAAGACGCAAGCTCTGTCATGGGAAAAGGCGACAAGAGCGAGAGAGACGATCCCAGCTCTTGATTAAAATTCGATAGGGAGGTGTATTATGATGAAAGTTGTAAATAGACATAGTGAACGCTTTCAGATTTACATTGGCAGGGGGACAATGTGGGGAAATCCCTACATAATCGGTAGGGATGGCTCTCGCGAGGTTGTTCTTGATAAATATAAGAAATACTTGTGGCAACGTATGAAGGACCAGGGATTCCGAAAAGCCCTGATGAATCTTGATGGTAAAATCCTGGGTTGTTCTTGTAAACCATTGCCATGTCATGGTGATATTCTTGTTAACGCAATAGCCTGGTTAAAGGGAAGGAGAACAGGACAATGAATACAATTATCGCTGGATCAAGAGGATTTGAAAACTACAGCTTCATGGTAAGTAGTCTTGATAAGTTATTCTCACGCATTAAGCCAGGCTTGATAATTTCGGGAGGCGCACGCGGAGCCGATTTACTAGGCGAGCGTTATGGCAGGGAGAATGGGATTCCGGTTAAGACAATCAGGCCGAATTGGTCAAAGGGCAAAGCCGCTGGATATGCACGGAATGTCGAAATGGCAAAGATCGCGGATTCATGCGTCGTCTTCTGGGATGGCAAATCTCCGGGCACGGCGCACATGATAAACATAGCTAAAAAGCAAGGCCTGTCGTTACGGATCGTCAAAATAAAATAATCTGTTTCATCATAATTCTATGGAGGTGCGACCATGAACACAAGTAGATTACACTTTACCCGGTCCCAGGAACTCCGAATTATCACCGGAGCCAGGTATGCCGACTTCGTCCTCGAAACGAGGACCAACGGCAACGATTTCAATAATAGCGTCAGCGTGGCCATGGCACTCGCCATGATCCAGGCGCTCGATGAGCGCGACACCGACATGACATGCCTCATCCAGTCATACGCAACCTTAAACTCCAAAAGCCAGCTCCAGATCCGCAAAATCAAGCTGACCGGCACACGGACCGAGGCCCGCAATGGCCGCACCGTTTACAACCTTGACTATCTGTTGCCGGCCATGCCCCTTGAACAGATCTCCGCACCAATTGGTAGTGTGGAACACACCTTCACCAACGACGGTGAGGAGACAACCTACTATATCCCCGTCCGCGAGGACGAGGCGCCGGTCATGGGCACGCCAGGATATAGCGACCAACCCGATCTCCGCAGCGAGCATGCCCGAATCATGGTCCCACAAAATAGCATGGAAGGCATTTTCGGCATCGCCGAGCACCTGGGTGAGGGCCAGGACATCAAGCAAATCCGGTGCGAGATCCCCGGCAAACTTTACGGCCTTGATCTTGGTCAACGCCTAATCTCCAAGCAAGGCGGACTCAACCAGCTCGATCGCATCATCTACGACGAGGCCGGCATGACGGCCCAAGGCAAGGCTTGCCTGCCGCACGAAAATCGGCAGCCAACAAAGTGGTGGAAGCATGCCGGAGGGATCCGCCACAAGTATAATTGCACCATCGAACAGGCAACGCAGCTCGCCGACGCCTGGAAAACGCTGGACGCCACGGCCACCATGGTCGCCACGTTCGACAAGTGGGTATCTAGGGGCATTGAGGCTGCTTGCGCTTACTTCTCGGCCCTGGGCGCTGAGTTGAAAGCAGTCGCACCCGAGGCCGAGCAGCTGGATCTGATTACCTACGAAGAAGCCGACAGCACGGAAGACGCGCTCGACGCAGATCACCCGGTAGATATTCAGACGATCCAGGCCGACGCCTGGCACTTGCTTGACGATCCCCGGAACGACATGCCAGCCTGGGAAACACGCCAGCCGTACCGATTCCAGACTGTCCTTGGCATGATTCGACAGGCTGACGCTGGCCAGCTCACCGCCTGGGCCAAAAGCCAGTACAGCAGCAAGCCCGAATGGCAAGGCGTCCAGGCGCAAGTTTTGTGGTCAGCCTACAAAGCCAGGAAAGCGGGCTTTGTTACAGGTAAGGGTAAGCGCATCATCGAACGCTGTCGCCTGACCGACAACAAAGCCAAAGCCAGGTTCTGGCTCTACAATAAAGGCGGCACTGTCCTCAATTCGGTCGAATTGACCGAGGCCTGGAAAGCTATTGGAAAAGAAAGTCGTCAAAAGAAAGGCTGTCAAAAGATAATAAATACATCGCAATGTAATACGTGCGATGTAAGGTTGTGCAGCCACCGTGAGGCAGCCTATAAAGCCGTACCGATACCAGAATATCCAGAGTAACACCTACCACCCCATGCGCCCCGGATTCAACATCCGGAGCGCATGAATTATTCACCCACTCTGCCGTCAGGCTCCGGAAGTAGCACCGCTTCCGGGGCCGCGGGACCTGGGGCCGCGGGACTTGGGGATGGGGAAAATAAAATAGAAACCCAAACTGCAAAAAATGGAGGAAACCATGGACCACATCAGACTGGAAATTCTAGAAGATTTTACACCGATAGCATTTTACGAATACGCGCATAGCGTACAAGAAAAAATAATATCGATAGGAGAGGAAGAAACGTACACAGAAACAAAAAACATGCTGGTAGCAGCATTCAACAAAAAAGGGATTAAGGCATATAGCGACAATAAGACGGCATTTGAAATCCAGGTGCACGGCAAAAGATATTTCATCGGATTTTATAACTGGCACATGCATATCGGCACTGCCGTTATGGAAAGATAGGAGGAAATTAATGAACCTGTTAATCTTCATAATCATCATAATCGGCGCCGTCAGTCTAGGTTGGTACGCATGGAGGAAAATATGTTCAAAGTCATTCTCGGCTGGCAGGGTGAACTGCATACGCTCCATTACACGAAAGCATCGACGGCTTGCCAGGCTGAAGCACAGGCCATATACGCCCTGGGCAAAAAGACAAGAAGATCCACTGCGTCACTTACGGCATACTTCAGATCCCAACCGCGGAGAAAGGAGATTATAAAGTGTTAAAGGCCGCATACGTGATCGGACTCCCAGAAACAGGGGGCTGCTGGATCTGCACAGAAAGATGTTATTTTAACCACAAACAAGCATACGCAGCCCTGGAAATCATCAGAAAGCACGACCCGGACTGTAAAGACAAAGTATTTCATTTATACGGGGAGGAAAATGACAATGGAAACGATGGCTATTATCTACTCTGACGCCTGCAGTGCCAGAGGCAAAGCATGCACGCCCGGATTTTTCGGCTGTAATAACGATCCGGCGAACTGCCCATACTTCACCAAGAAAGAAGCTCTACCTGTGGAACCCGAGAGCTTCACGGGCCGGCAAATGAAAGATTGGGCTGAACAATTATGGTATTGATTCTGTTATTAATTGAACTCACTAACAACAAGGAGGATTTAACATGAATAAGGCAATGGTTATTGGAAGGCTAGGCGCGGACCCGGACGTTCGCACAATGCCCAGCGGCGACACAGTTGCAACACTTAGTATTGCGACCAACGAGCGATTCAAGGATGCCGAGGGCAATAAGCAGGAAAGGACCGAGTGGCACCGCGTTGTGACATTCGGGGCGATGGCAAAGGTGGCCGCAGATTATCTAGCCAAAGGCAGACTCATCATGACGGAGGGCCGACTCCGGACCCGAAAATGGAACGATAAGGACGGCGTCACCAGGTACACCACTGAAATCGTGGCTCAACGCCTGGAAATGCTGGACAGCGCAATCAAGGCTGAATCGCCCAAAGCCCCGGCGCCGGACACGGAAACCTATAATAGCGAGGAGGTCCCGTTTTAATGAAACGCTACGTCCTGATCACCATAATCGCTCTGGTTGTATATTACGGCATCAGCATTATGGCCGACATCAGGCAGTGTACAGCGGAACACGCCTACGACATCGCGGAGGGGCAGCAAAGATAAAATTCTTTCTGTCATTTTTTGTATTTATCTCACTTTTCAATCGGCCAGGCAGGGGAACGTAAAGATGCGCCCTGCCTGGCCCCAACAACAACAAGGAGGTTACAACAATGAAAAAAGTTACAGCAACAAACATCTTTGCAACATTAATGATCGTCATCATGATCGCGTTGTCAGTGGTCCAGGTTCTCGCAGCAGATCAAATTCTCGAACGCAAAATCTCACAGATCGTCTTCCGGAACGACAAAAACGGCAACCCCTATGCTCGAATCCTCGTACCCGAACCAAAAACATTGAACGGCGTTACGTACACTAAAGACACATCGATCATGGTTTTCGGCGACCTCGTCAAGGACGCCAAAGTCTACAAAAAGGGCGATACCGTGAAGGCCGTAGTCTCGGCATCGGAATTCCGGGGTGGCATCAGCTACCAGGCGTTGAAATTTTTGAAATAATCGGCAAACCAGCAGAAGGGCGGGCCAGGGGCCGACAATCAGCACAGCGGCCCCTGGCCATTGTTTTTAGTTTCGGATCACAACCCGACATCGTAGCCAGGGGATAACGGTCAAAAGCCCATAGCGCCAAGGCCGCCCCTGGCTGTTTTTTTCGCAATAGCCGGCCGGGCAGTCGGTAAGGGGATGCGCATCTTAAAAACGCATTTATAAAATTTCCAAGAAGGTATAAAAATAAGAACCGAACTGCGAAAAACGAGGCCAATATGTCAAAACCTACCGAAGAGCAAGAAAGATTCAACAAAGAAGAACTTAAAACAAAGATCAAAGAAATTTTCCAAACGAGCCCAGATCAATCAAAGGCAATAGTCGAAATCTACAAACTAGCGTTCCCGGACTGGGACAAAATCAAAAAGATTGAAGGCTGGCCGACCGCAGGTAAAGAATTGTCCGATTTTATCTGGGAACAATTTATTAAGTTTGATCTAAGGCACCACCCGGACCTTTTTGCTGGTGGATCATGGTTGAACTACGGCTTTTCAGCTCACGACAATGAGCGCCTTGACCTCTGGGCCATCGACACATCGATGTGCCAGGTAGAATATGAGGGTCAGTATGGCTAAATCAAAAACAGCGCAATTTAAAGAAATGGTTTCGACCGGACATATTACGACAAAACAACGCTGAAGATTCATATTACTCATTTAGGGAAGAGAGCATAATGTGACCGCCAATTTCGAGATAATCCACACAGACGTCGACAACAAGATTCTCACTATTCGTGACCTGGGACCATGGGACAGATACCAGACCGTGACTAACGCCGCCGAAGAAATTGTGGATGCCCTATTTCGCGTTGGCTGGCTCAAAGATGGATGGCGCCTGCTTTATTATGATTCCAAAAACGATCTTGACGAAATCCTGATCACAGACAAAACGTTCGCTGGGTTCAGAATTCATGGGAGCATGAGAAATGATCGCAGTATACTTTTACGGAGCTTGTCAGCCCAAAAATTCAGGATACAGCCGGAGTAAAAGAGATTACTATGCCCAATAAAAGCTATGTTACGATGGAACAAAAAATCTGCCCGGTTTGCGGCAAGCAATTCGACACAGGCGCCATTTTGCTTGATCAGCGTCTACGGGATCGCTTTGATCATGATACAGTAACCGGACTGTACATTTGCCCAGAAGACCAATCTAAGATAGACAAAGGCTACATACCGCTAGTAGTTGTCGATGAACAAAAAAGCGGCGGACCGAAGCAGCTCTTAAAGCCTTCCGACGCTTACAGAACCGGCGAAATCTTGTATATGAAAAAAGAAGCAGCCGCCGAGGTATTTAATATTCAGATATCCAAGTTTGCCTACATCGATGAAGAAACGGCCAGGAAAATCAAGGATATGATGCCCAAAGAAAAAGATTGACAAACAAAACGCATTGTGCGCAATATGATCTTGCGAGGATCGGCATACTGTGCTATCTTGTTTTTCCTGCGCCGCCATGTCGCCGGGCCGCCCTGGTGGATCGACACCCCGATCCTCGCATCCCAGGGCGGTTTTATTTTTTTCAGAAAGCGAGGATCGTCATGAAGCATTCAACTAAAAATTTAATCAACAAATCATTTATCGAATTCTTTGAAATAATAAATCACAAAACAAGAGGAGAGCTGCGCGATCTATGGGAGGAATTTGAAAATATCGCAGTGCGCGCCGGCCAGATGGCGGCCTATATCGAGGAAAGAGAAGGCTATGGCTGCGGCGACCAAGGTCACAAAAAAGCATTGAAGGCACTGAACAGGGCCGGAAGAATAATCCAGACAAAAGCATTTCGTTACAATGGATACCACGATCTAATCTTATGAAAGTAGTTGGAATGATATGGAATATATTCTGCTTAATTCTTAAATCTTACAAAGGAGGCGACCATGAAGGAGTCTTTTGTTCTAACGATCAGCCCCAGGTATGTGCCTGATTGGGGGAAATGGGAAGCATTCCGCGAATTGATGCAGAATTCCATCGACCGGGAAAACGAGCAGCCGATTTCCGAGATCATTTTTACCTATAATCCCACACAGCAAAGAATCACCATTGGCAATAAACGCAGCGCCCTGGACCGGAAAACCCTGATTCTGGGTGAAGGAGATAAGGCTAACAATGAAGATGCGATCGGCAAATATGGTGAAGGTTATAAGCTGGCACTCCTGGTCTTTTTGCGCCTGGGAACGAGGATTAGAATCCGGAACCTCGACGAAGTATGGGCTCCAAAAATAAAGTATTCGGATCAGTTTCAAACCGATCTGCTTACCATCGAAGCGATCAAAACCAAGCCGACCGATAACCTGTTGTTCGAGCTCGATGGCATCACCGACACTGACTACAGGGAATTCAAGAAAAACTGCCTTTACCTGAATCCGCCTGCCGAAAAGATCACAACCAGCAAAGGCGATATTCTGCTTGACGAAGGATTAAGAAGCAAGGTCTTTGTCGAAGGACTCTTTGTTTATCAATTTCCAGAAAGTGACAAGATTCGCTACGGCTATGACATGAAGGCTCGTTGGCTCAATCTGGACAGAGATCGGCGCAAGATAGAATCGTTCAATGTGCTATGGGAAGTGGCCCAGATGTATGCATCACTCGATTCGACATATGCCAACCTGATCTACAATCTCGAAAAAGAAGAATGGCGAGACATTGATTATCTCAGCAGCCATCGCCGCGGTAAAGGCAATCCACTGTATGATGCGCTTTGCACGATGCACTATGCTGACTTTTTGGCCAAGTATGGCAAGCATGCGATCCCGGTAGGATCAGAGCAGGAAGCAGATTTCATTAAAGAAAAGTATAACAATCTTATGCCGGTATTGCTTAAGACTACTAAATACCGTTATGTCACAGACAGTGCTTCCTACTCAACGTCTACCAAAGGCAACATTCCCAAGGAGGAAACGCCCTATTCACTATCTAAGGCTGCTATTATAAAGCTGTTGCCAGGTGCAAAATTCAAGGAAGCCAGGGATGTTATGCTCAAAGAATTCCTGCCAATGACAAAAAACTGGTGCAAGAGGTATATATGAAACAATGGCCGTCAGTAAAAGTTAAAAAACATTTTGAAAAAATATTCCAAACGGGATTCAAAGAATACTGGGATATTATGACAGGGTTCGACATCATTTCCTTCGATGAATTTATGCAGACGAAACGTGGCTATATAGAGGACGACAAGACGAGCCTCGGTGATTTCGTCAAGCAAAAGTATGGAAGTGAAGCAGAAGCATTGATAAGACTTCTAATCGCAATGTAAATTGCTGTCTGAAAACTGGGAATTAAAATGAACCGGAAGAAACAAAAAGAGCTAATAAGGGCATTTAAAGAAAAATTGCCAGATGTTCCAGTGCTTTACAAAAATAAAATTTATACTGGGCATCCGAGTGGAAGGCTTGATCAATTTTGTACAATAATCTTTGACTATGATCGCAATTACAAAGTAAGTTGGGATACAATTACCAGATGTTACAACGAAAACAGGCCTGTACGGATTTGAAGAAAGGATTGATATGCGCAGTTATCGCTTAATGATCTGGGCTAGATTAAAGGTATTTGCAAAAGGATTCCCGAAATGGTTTGGTCTTTATCTGGGATTGGCCGGCTTGATTACATTTAATCTATTTATCCTGGAAGAAGCTTTCCAGACCACCATGTTCGCCACCTGGCCGGCCCAGGATGCTCAGGAGTGGCGACTTGTGAAGCAATCGCTTAGTGTAATGGAAAAAATCCGGAAGACAACGGTCGCAGTAAACTATGCAGCTGGTTGGATCAATCCGATCGCTTTTGTTGCTTATGGAAAGTATATTGATTCGGAGCGCGCCTATATCGACGGTCTGACCGCGAAAACCCTGGCCCATGCACCGGAATTATTCATTGGTGAAAAAGTGACCATGACATTCATTCCAATGGAAAAAGAGCATGTTGGCTATCATTGGATTCTTCGCAATAATCGTTTGACAGTGTGGACGCCGGAAGAACGACCAGTGATTACCGGTATTATGAGAAAGATTGACGAGCGCCTGGTGCTCGATGGGAGGTAAATATGAAAGTACATTTCAGGGCAGATGAAGCCAATGGAGTACATACAAAATTCACAGTATTCATGAACGGCGCCAACTGTGGCCAGCTAACAATGAGTGAAGATGAAGCATGCTACTTTCATGAAGTTTTTGTGCGATCAACTTACTTAATGCCTGAAGATGAATTTATGTCGTCTGGTAAATGGTTCAAGGAGTAGCTATGAAAGTACAAGCACTGTGGTATGGCGGGCCAAATTATGCATTGTCAACACAAGACGATATCGAGACTTTCGATTCGATAAAACGGGCCAAGGAAGTCTTCTTTGACCGGCAGGATTGGGACCATTATCGTCCTTGCGTGCAGGACTCTGAAATGCATCTGTATTTTCATAAATTTACGGAAAACGGACCAGATCGTATTTTAACTATGGGACCGCGAGGCGGTGTAAGGATGGAGAGGTGTTAATATGGAACCGGCGCACAAAGAAGAATATCAAGGTTTGACGATTAAGATCCATCAGGACGAAGATCCACCTAATCCGCGCCTCGAGTTTGAGACCTTCGGTCATATGATCTGTTTCCATCGCAATTACGATCTGGGCGACAAGCATGATATGGACAAGGATGATTTGATTGAGACGGTTAAATGTAAAGACGTGATATCCTTGCCGCTCTACCTCTTGGACCATTCCGGACTGTGGATGCGCGTCTTCCGATTCGCTGAAGATCCTGGTGGCTGGGATACCAGCATGGTGGGTTACATCTACTGCAGCCTGGAAGAAGTTCGCGAAAACTGGAAAATTAGAAAAGTGACCAAGAGATACAGACAAGCAGCCATCGAATTGCTGGAAGACGAAGTCAAGGAATACAGCCAGTATCTCGAAGGTGATATTTGGGGCTTTGTCATCAATGATCCACATGGGGCACAGCTTGATTCATGCTGGGGATTTTATGGATTTGATTGTTGCGTGACAGAAGCCAGGGCAAACGCTGATGAGCTGGCCAAAAGATACTTTGCCAAAGAAGCGATATTGGCTTACAGCCGGCACGCAGCGACTATGGTCACTACAGCGTAAAAAGGAGGCTTTCGTGATAGAGATACATTTTACCGAAAAAAGCGCTACTGCTATGGGACGCAATGGCATCATGTATTGTCGAGGACTGTACGTTTCGCAGACAAACTATGTGGTAACTATTAGGCCGATTAACAGCAAGGGGCACATTGGCAACTGCTATATCGACATACCGTTAAAAAATCTGCAACTGGTCATCGAGAAACTGATGGAGGTATTATGAATCGTCGAATCATTGAAAAGATACTTTGTGGTATCCACGCCCGCTTTGTCGAATCAATTAAGGATGAACATACTAGAAAACTGGTCTCCAAGTACAGCATCATCACTGGCGGATCCATAGTATCGTTGCTTCTCAATGAGCGTGTATCGGACTTTGATTATTATTTCACAAACAAAGAAACGGTCCTGGCAGTTACGAATTACTATGTCCATGAGTTCAATCGGCTCAATCCAAAAACATTAATCATGCCGCAGATTGCTGAGCAAGACGATCGTGTAAGGATTATGATCAAGTCGGCCGGAATTGCCGGCGAAGGAGCTGATGATAATTATCAGTATTTTGAACGGCTCCCTGATAAGGTTGGCGAAAATTGGCTCGACAAAGTCATGTCCGCTGATGAAATACCGGCTGAGTTATTGAACGAGGTTGGTGAGACGGAAGAAAAAGAAAAATATCGGCCGGTTTTTCTATCCGACAATGCCATCACGCTTTCCGACAAAATTCAGCTGGTAATCCGATTCTATGGAGATCCGGAAGAAATACACGAAAATTATGATTTTGCGCACTGCAAGAATTACTGGACCGCGGCAACCGGCAAGTTGACCTTGGATCCATTGGCCATCGAGTCGATCTTAACCAAAAACATGGTCTACCAGGGCTCGCTGTACCCGGTTTGCAGCGTAATCCGTATGCGTAAATTTCTGAAAGCAGGCTGGCACATCAATGCTGGTCAGATCCTTAAGATGTTGTTTCAGGTATCTCAACTTGATTTAACGAATGTTACAGTCCTGGAGGACCAGTTGACCGGCGTTGACGCCGCTTATTTTCATCAGATTATCGATTACTGCAAGGCGAGGCAAGAGAAGGATCCAGAGTTTAAGGTGACAATGCCTTACCTTCTAACCATCATCGACAGGATATTCGGATGACCAAACGTGAAATTTATTTAGGATGTGCGCAATCATATTTTCGTAATAGACATAGCTACCATCCAAGATTTAAAAAGTCCAAACGACACAATAAAGTAATGGACTCTAATTTTGAACGCAATTGTCAAATGGTTAGACATTACATTAAAAAAATCAGAGCATTAGATAGCTCGGAAAGGAATTTTCCGTGAAATTCAGATTTACAATAAAAGAACTTGAAGAAAAAAATGACGATACGTTATTGTATGATTTAGTTACTGAACGTCTCAGTCTATTAAAAAATCCTTATACTCCTTTGAGGCGCCGGCTGGAAGCGCTTCAAGAAAAACTCAGAATCAAAATAATTCCAAAAAGTATAAGATAATGAAAGAAATAAAGACGATTGGTGAAAAATGAAAAAAAGACAATGCGAATGTTGCGATCCAGGTTGTCCAGTTCACGAAGGCAAATCGGAGTGCATTAAGCGAGCAGTAACCATAGTACGACGGTTTGATTTTGCCGACGAGCCAAAGTGCTATTTTTGCCGGGCCTGCGCTGATGATGCACTGGAATCGGGGGTGTTTGCATGAAAGAATATACAGTCATTCTGCTTTATCCTGATTATATCGCCGAGAACCATGGCGAGGAGACTTATATAACCTATGCTTCTGTTAAATCAAAAGCAAGTGCCATCAAAAAAGCACGCAAAGAAGCGGCCAGGGCAAATAGCGACAGGGCATTTCCATCAGATTTTTTCGTTATCGGCGTCATCGAAGGAAGACATAAGGTATATGGCGAATGAACATCAGTAAACAGGACTGTATCGGCTGTGAAGATAACTTTTATAATGACCGCAATCCTTATGGTATCAAGGAATGCTGGAATTTCGGGAACGCCAAGATTATCAAACGTAAGAAAGTTGGAATAAACGATGTACCACCATGGACCTGGAAGCCGGGTAAATTCCCAAGCTGTTATAGGCAAGAAGGTTATGTTTTTATCGACTGTACAAAAGGAGATAGGCAATGCTGAAAGACCAATATGGAGATGACATTCCTAACGACTTGGTTCTAATGCCAGACATGGAGTTCTTAGATGAAACAGATCTTGAAATGATTGATAATGCAGACTGGTATGAGGCTCATGGGATTTTAATGGTCCCTGCTTCTGCCATAAATTTTTTATCTGAAGACGACCCCGTGGATGCCGATATTAATCTTGAAACTGATGAAGTTTGGAAAATAGATAATGTACTGCACCGTTGGAGTAAGGAAGGGTTCTACCATGCATAAAATAGTTACGATCAGCGAATTACCTCTTGTTTCATGCAATATCGAAATTGAAAATGGCAATTTATCAATATCGGGACGCACCGGTCATAGCAGCGGCCAAATTATTACGGACTTCAAGGAATATGACAGCCGTGGTCATATGTCTATTGAAGATCTGACGCTGGCACTCGGCTGGACAAAGGAAAAAATCAAACAATTTTTTGACATATGGGACCGTTGGCATTTGAATAACATGCGAGCTGGTTGCGAACATCAACGGGAAGCCGGATGGAACAAACAAAAAATTGATGAATCGCTGCCGTTGGAAACATATGGTAAGTTTTTTGAGGGTCAGGGAATAAAATCTTGGAATATGTGGGCCTGGATCCCAGAAAAGGATCATCCTCAGGGCCTATTAAGTAAGGCCTGCCCGGTATGTGGCTACCGGTATGGCAGTGCCTGGCTCAAGGAAGAACTGCCGCAAAATGTCATCGATTTTCTGGAGGTGCTATAATGGGCTATGTATTTATGACTGCGTTATGCGGACAATGCAAACGTCCATTCATGTTCAATCCTCACAAAGTGCCCAGCTTAAACAACATTCCGTTTTGTAAAAACTGCGTTGACGCAGCGAATGCCGGGCCACGGCAACAAAATGGCCTGCCGCCAATCGTTTATACTGATGATGCGTATCAAGCTTTACCTGAGGAAGAACTATGAAAACATTTGAAATCTACTTTAGCGATCTAAGTGAACAGGCCAAAGTTCGATTTTTGGTATTTGAAGATATCGACAATGAGCAAGGCGGAAATTATGAATTTATTCCATTGGCAATCATTGAACGAGAGGAGGAGTTCGATGCCTGAAATCAAATTCTTTGAAGTGCGTGACAAGGCAACGTTTATTCCTGTTATGGCTATCAAGTTGCAATATTACATAGACAATTTGACTGAGAATGAACTGTTTTTACTTAATACTTCCGGTTACGAAGGCACTTATGTTTTATATACCCCGCTTGATGGACTTAATCATGGCCGGATTCATTATGCTCCATATGAATGGAATGATCGGACGCATCGATTCGCGCACGAATGGATTAGAGATCATTGGCATAAACTTATGTCTGGCGACGTTGTTGATGTAGAATTTATTTTGAATGAAACCGCGGCACCCAAAGAAAGCCAGTATCGAGGTAAATCATGAAAACATATATTGAAGCAGGCGAAGAACAGGAAAAAAAGTTCCAAGATATCCCGGTTTACGAACTGGGAGAAACGCCGGACAGCATTTATGCAGAACAGCCAATTCTAGCAAACTGCATTCGCATCAAGCGCGCTATCCTTGCCGGCTATGATTCAGAGTATGAGATGCCCATGCCTGTTGTGGATGTCCTGATTGATCTGCGCCATCTGTGTGATGCCATGGATCTTGATTTTGCGGACTGTGATCGCGTAGCCTATGATCATTACATCGAAGAGCTTGAAGAACAAAGGGGGGACTGACATGAGTACAGAACTAGTCCGTAATAATCAATACAGTATTGTAAGGTTTTACGGTGGAGATCGTAGAGGGCCGTGTATTCAGATAACATCGCAAACAAACGATCCATATATTCAGTTAACTGCGAAACAATTAGAGATATTTATACAGGAACTGCGAGATGCCACCGAGTCACTAAAAGGAAACAACGAAACTTTTATATAAAAAAGAAGGAGTAATTCATGGACTTAGAAGCCAATAAAGAAAAAATTATCGAATTATTATGGAAATCAGTTAATCGATTCGGGATTATACGTTTAGTCGATTGGCTTCAGGAATCGGATTTTTTTACAGCGCCGGCATCTACCAATGGGCACCTAGCAGAACTCGGCGGCCTGGCGCAGCATTCACTCCTTGTTTACAAATTACTGGCCGATAAGATAAAATACTATATAACCAACTCACAAAAACCGGATATCACAGCAAAAATAAAACAGCTGCTTGATACCATAGATGATGAATCGGTGATTGTCTGCGCACTGGCCCATGATTTCTGCAAAATAAATTTCTATTCAACAGAAAACAAAAACGTCAAAAACCCGGATACCGGCAAATGGGAAACAAAGTTGGCGTATGTAATCAAGGACCAGTTCCCTTACGGTCACGGCGAAAAGTCAGTTTCGATACTACAGGCATTCATTAATGTAACGCCCCGAGAGCGATTGGCAATTCGCTGGCACATGGGACCGTTTGAGCCGAATGTTATGTTTTTCGGTCATCAACAAACATATCAACAGGCGATGAAAGATCCACTGACCGTGTTGCTTTACACCTCGGATCTTGAAGCATCAAAGATTCTGGAGGGATAAATGAACAAATATTTATTGATCATCTGGGATGATGTAGAACCTGGAATAATAGGTCCATATAAAAACGAAGGAGTACGAAACAAAACAGCAAGAAATTTTCGCAAGATTAATGGTCCAGATCACGGCATTTACCAACTAGATGTTGTTGGCACGCCAAGCATCGAGGCATATTCAAACGAATTTTTTGAAGAGTAAATTATGTAGATGGAGGTTTTCACATGAATAAGGAAGAAGCGCCATTCAAAGAAGCAGTTCCGGATTTCCTTCTGGCATTCGCCAAAGGGGTTGTCAACGTTCTGTTTATCTTTGTTGTCATTTTCAACATCAATCGGATACTGGAAATCATCGCAGTCGGGTTCGAGAGCTACATCACAAAAGTAGCGGCTCACTACGTTGAACACAGGAAATCCACAGTTCGCACGTTTACCAATGAGCACTTGGTGCGCAAAACTAAGCGAAAAGTTTACAGTAAATTTGAAACACAAACCATTGAACAGGTTGTACAACGTTTACGCGAAGCGGAAGCGAAGGAGAAAAAACATGCCTCTATACCGAGTGCGATGGGAAATTGATCTCGATGCCGACACGGCAGAAGAAGCAGCGCATGAAGCTTATAAGATCCAGAAAGATGGTTCAAGCGAGGCCACTGTATTTGACGTAGTTCTTTATGATGGTTCTGGTCCGGAGCCACAAGAATGGACATGCATCGATCCAGTTGATGATTTTTTTAAGGAGTGATCAATGAACATCATAATTGAACAATCCAAAACGATTCCGGTACGATACCAACATTTCAATGCCTTGACTTGGTTGATAAAAGCGGCGGCAGGCGATGTAATGCGGCATAATATAAGTCAAATAATTCATGTAAACCAGGGCATTTGCTATTGTACGGACGGTCAAAGGTTGCATGTTTATTCCCAAGATTCAGAGGAATTGCCAACCAATGATTATCTTCAGGATGGCAATTACAGAATAAAATCGGCGACTAAAAAACTTATCATTCTCGAAACCGTTGACCCGGATGAATTCGAGTATCCGGCCGTTGATCGCATCCTGGCATATCAGCCAAAAGTCACAAAGCATTATCGAACTATGGCACATTTTACCAATTTCGTTTTTACGATTTTCCATGACTGGGACACCATGATCAACATCGACTACTTGCGTGACGCCTTCATGGAAGAAGACATCAAAATCGAATGTACTGTCAGCAAAATAGGGCCGATTGTTTTCGGAAACGAAGATCGGCTTGCGTTAATTATGCCGATAATAAGGCATTAAGATCATGCAAATGTTAATCGTCATCGAAGGTGGTAATGTACAGCATGTATTGTCTACTGGGCAAATCGAACTTTTTCTTATTGACCGCGACAATTTTGCGCTCATGAAAGAAAAAGGCAAATCTCTCGATGATCTTAAAGAAACAATAAGATATCGAGTAACTCCAAGTACCAGTGTCAATATCATGAAATGCATTGATGAAGCTCTTGCGCAGTATCAACCCATGAAACAGGCATCAAGCAGTACCTTGATTTGCCCTAAATGTGGTGGCAAAGTTATCGGCATCACCTTCCGGTATCTTTCTAATGCAGGTGCTCTATTCTGCTATAAATGCGACGCCGACATGGTGTTTGATGTTGAGGAGGCTTGAAATCGATTGCCACAAATTATAAGTGAGGTCAAACTATGTATCACGATTTAATGACGACGATAGCTAACTTTTTATTTTGGTTGGGGATACTCGAAATTTTACTTTATTCTTTCGCTATGAGCAATGTACATAATGCGCAAGTGGCGTATAGGGGCTATGCGTTCACAACACTTATATTCATAGCTGCTGCAGTCGCTAAATATCTATCAACATAATAATCGACAAGGAAGCGTGCAAATATGTTGATTTTGCCGGCAGACAGTATAAAGACTTATGATAGAAACGATCACCCCGGAACAGTAATTGGTATTAGGGCGGTTTATAGAACAAAGCAATTGGGACCTTGCGAAGATTGCGGAGATATTACCGGAAGAATCATAGATTATCTCGGCACTTTAACATATAACTGCGGACAAACTGAAAAACATATATCGAAAAGAAAATAAACGCATTGACAAGGAGGTAAGATTATGTCAGAACTCGTTTTACACAGAGGAGGAGAACTGGTTACGCTTGATCAGTTGGATCTCATTCAATTGCCGAAGGCGACTGAAACTTATGTACCGGTAAGCCATTTCGGTTTGGCCAACAAACTGAAAGTCATGTCCCAGGACCTGCTTAAAGGGTTTACTTTATCCAAGGAATCTTATGGCGTTGCCCGGCAGGGACAGCAACTGTTCGGCATACTGCGATTTCAGAACGGAGATCCGAATATCGGCATGTCTCTGGGATTCCGGAATTCCTACGATCAGTCTATGTCCATCGGCATCTGTCTTGGCGCCAACGTTTTCGTTTGCGATAATCTGGCTTTTTCGGGCGGCATCGCCATTATGCGTAAACATACCAAGAATGTTTGGGATGAGCTGGAAGAACGAACGATTGCGGTTCTATATAAGGAAAATTATCGTTATGGCCAGATCGTCGATGATGCTCATCGGTTCGAGGCTCTGGAAATGAATGACGATGAAGGATTTCGGCAACTGGGCGCCTTGTTCGGTCACGGCGTCATTGGCCCACGACAGCTGGTGGTGGCCAAAGACGAGTGGATTCATTCTTCACACGAAGAATTTAATGCCCGCAATGCCTGGTCACTTTACAACTGCGTGACGGAAGCCCTAAAGACCTCGGCGCCGAACGCCATCATGGAGAATCATGTACAAGTGCATGAGCACTTCAAGGGGCTCGTGCCGGCATAAAGACACAAAATTAATCGATTGATGCGGGAAAGGCTGGCTTATAAGCCAGGATTTCGGGTTCAATTCCCGGTCCCGCTACCAAAAAGAAAGTAAACCATGAAAATAATTCTGCATGAAAAACCGGTTATGTTAAACGGCGAAACATTCACGCAAAGAGACATCGAGCTCGATTTTGCTGTTGATGAATTGCGGGATCTAGTCGCATCGGTGCCTGATCCAGGGGTACCTAGCGCCATCTTCGCGTTTATTAAGTGGGCACTGGGACAAGGAAGATAATGAACACTCCAAAATGGCAGAAGAAATTAACCAAAAGAGAATTGCTTCATGTTAAAGAATGGTGCAGCGGAACAATGAAAGGCCTCAAAGCGAATAGAAAATTTCAACGTGAGCATACCAGGCCAAGCAAGCCAGAACCCTGTTGGGAATGCCGAACCATTGCCAAAAAACTGGGGATTGAATAATGATATAAGGATCGAAAGATGATCAAAAATTATACCTCTACTGTTCCTGTCCAGCGTAGTCTTGCCCACATCGAGGAGCGTCTAGTCAAACATGGAGCCCGGAGCACAGTTAAAACTTACGATGATAAAGGAAACATCGAAGCATTTTGCTTCGTTTTAATAATCAACGATAAAGAAGTGCCTTTCAAGCTGCCGGCCCGGGTTGCCAATGTCGAAAAAGTTCTTATTAAGCAAGTTGTTCGCAAAAAAGCAGAAACATTACTGCGCGTCCATGATCAGGCGGAACGCACAGCCTGGAAGTTGGTATCCGATTGGGTGGATATTCAACTGAGTCTTGTGGAACTTGGACAGGTAGAAATTATGGAGGTTTTATTGTCTTATGTCTACGATCCCAAAAACAAATGCACCTTATTTGAACGTTACAAGGAAAATTGGTATAAATTAATATCCGACTCTACCAGCAGGTAAATATTCTGTCTGTTTTTATTGAAATTCTCGCTCTAGGATTACTGTAATGGGCCAGTTAGGAGTTTGCATCTTCGTCATCATCCCTGAATTCTACGACTCTGAAAAGGGCTACGAGCTAGGCATTGTCTGGCCTGGCTATCTTGGTGTTTACAGCACTGATTATTTTTGTGGCCATGATCTGGATCTGGCAATCGAATGGGCTAATAATTTAAATCAACGTCAAGGCATTAATCCTACATGGTCCAGGGCGATCCTGGAAGCCAGTATTGGCATACATAAAATCCCAGTTTTTTATAAGGCTTAAAAATGGAATGTGCATACACAATTTACAATGTCTGGATAGCTTTCAGTACCGGACTGTTTCTTGGCATTGTGTCTGGTTTTTTGGCAGCTGGCATCGCATTTTTGGCAAAACATAAAACCAATCATGAAAGGAATGAAAAATGGCTTGGTGGGAACTGGAAATAATTGGAAAAGAAAATCTAGATGATGTGGATTTGGATCATATTGCCGATCTAATCAAAAAAGGCTATACGGAGGGTGAATTAAACGAGGAAGAATATGATCTCGATTAAACTGAATGATAACATCTTGCAACTGCGTACTCCGTATTCGGAAAAAGATCGTTGTGTGGCAATCAAGGGTGGTCGCTGGAATCCACACCAGCATGCATGGGAGTACATGGCTACGCCGGCCACAGCACAACAGGTCTTGGCTCTTTTTGGCAATGCTATCTCTGGAGACATTAAACCGCGGCTGCAGGTCCTGGCTAGTCGGCTTGTCTACCTGCAGTCGATCTTCAACGAAACGTTCCAGGATATAAAAACGCCTGTTGGGCGAATGGAGCCCCGTAAATGTCAGGTCATTTCCTATAATATAGCGCTCATGATGTTTGGCTTTTTCGACGACGAGCCCATCGGCGGCGGCGCAGGCATCTTTCTTGATATGGGGCTAGGCAAGAGTAAAGTTGTTGTGGACATTATTACGAACCATCCTGATCGCATGAAATCAGTATTGCTGGTTTGTCCAAACAAGGCTAAAGATGTCTGGATCGGCACACCGAACAAGACAGGTCAGTTCCGGGCCCATGCTATAAACAATCAATTCGATCGACTTCATTTAACGCCGCTGCTTGGCAATCAGACTATTCAGAAACGTGCTCATTATGCCGAAGAACAGCGCGCGTTCGCTTATCGAACCAATAAGCAATTTATCTGTGTCGTGAATTATGAGGCGATTTGGCGCGAGCCATTGGCTTCCTGGGCATTGGAAGTGCCGTGGAGTCTGATTGTCTTGGATGAAGGGCACCGCATTAAAGCAGCCACGACCAAGATATCAAAGTTTTTTGAGAAACTTTCCAGGCGCTGCGTAGGAGGAAGCCGTCTGACGTTAACTGGGACTCCGATACCGCATTCGCCATTGGACGCATTCGGTCAATATCGATACCTTGATTCCGGGATATTTGGTACATCCTACGGCGCTTTCAAGGCAGAACATGCAATTACAAAAACTATCAAACCAAAGATCGGTGAACCGGTTTACAATGTCGAAACCGGTGAATTTGAACAACTTCGCGGCAAAGAAGTAGATATCGTGGTCGGTTATAAAAATACCGAGAAACTGCATGATAAAATGTTCTCTATCGCTTACTACGTGGAATCCAGGGATGTCATCGATCTACCGTCATGGCAGGATATTGAACGTATGGTAGAACTTGAGGGTGAAGAAAAGCGGATTTATGCCGAAATGGATAAACAATTTTGCGCGGAGGTGGATGATGGAATTGTTACAGCTGCAAACGCAATGGTCAAACTGCTCCGTTTACAGCAGATCACATCGGGACATCTTGATAATCGACGCATCGGTACGGCCAAGCAAGAACTTCTTGAAGAAGTGCTTGACGAGCTGGCCGTCAAAGAGCCAATCCCGATATTCGCAACGTTTCATAACGACCTCGACATCATCGCCGAAGTAGCAAAAAAACAGGGACGGCGGTATGGCGAGCTATCCGGCCGACGCGACGATCTCGATGCCTGGCAAGGTGGCAAGTACGATGTTCTTGGCGTGCAGATACAAAGCGGCAAGGAAGCTGTAGATTTCACCCGGGCCAGGTACAGTATTTATTACAGCCATGGCCTGTCTCGCGGTAATTATCAACAGTCGCGAAAGCGTACCGACAGGACAGGTCAGACCAGAAAAGGCACCTATATTCATCTTTTGGTCGAAAACAGTGTGGATATTAAGGTTATGAGAGCGCTGCAGCTTGGAATTGAGGTAACACAAGCTGTTTTACGTGCATATAAGGAAAGATAATGGCTGGTGGAAATCGATGGTATCAGAAAAAACTTCAAGAATTGTGTCAAATGTTTGGCGCATGTTGTGCATTGTGCGGTAAAAAGAACGGTGATTATATTGATAATGCTTCGGACAAAACAGTTATTTTGCATTTTGCTCATAAAGTAGGTCATAGGTTTCCCCAGGGCAATAATCGTGGTCAAAATCATAGAGTACGTGAAATAATGCGAGCACCGCACAGCTTCATACTTCTCTGCTGGTACTGTCACATAAAATACGATAAAGATAATTCTCTCACCGACGAGGAAAGGGAAGCTGAAGCAAGAAGACAGGCTGAAGAAGCTGAATTAGAGGAGGTGCCATTTTGAATCTTTTACGAAAGTTTCAAATAAAGTCGCTTTGTTTGATCTGCCGGTCAAGGATATCTGCCCAAATCACAGCATGTGTTACAGAACTTGTTATGCCTATCGTCAACAACAATATTGGTTGAGGACTGAGGAGGGTTTATGCGGTTAAGTGATTATGTTTTAGCTTGCGCGGTAGAGGGCGCCTGCGTCTGTAGTAAGTGTCGCGATGCACAAAAGAACCCCGGAGAAAAACAACCTGAAGGCCATACGGTTGATTTGACTTTTTTCAAGGTGTCATCCCGTGGCGGCCACAGAGATGAATTTCTGTCTTTGGTTCATGCCGAATATCCTGGCTGGCTGGACGGTAAGGAACATAATTATTTGCAGGTTGGTGGTGACATGGGAGGCCCGGGTATTGCCTTGATGACAATTGGTCTTGGTCATCTTCTCGGTGCATGGAAGGCATTAAGCCCAGACACAATGATGCCATTTCTTCATCCTTATCTCAAGCAACAGATGGCAGGTTCAGGCATGGTCAGCTTACTGGCAACCCTATGAGTGACCTGAACAAGAGATTGGCAAGGAGAAGGAGGGGAAGTAAATGGATTATAAGGCACCGTGGAAATTTGAATGGAACGAGGATTGTGCTCGAGTGCTTGATGCCGATGGAGATGTAGTGGCTGTTCTCGCGACCGGAACCCTAAAGGCACCCTATTCTGCCGCCAGAATCAAAGCGGTGGGAGAAGATATAGCACGAAAATACATAATGCCGGAACATTACCAGCGGAACGTCACAGCAGTTATGCAACCGGATTTGTTTGAGGAGGACTGACATGGAAGAACTGAACAAGCGATTGTGTAAGAAGTTGGGGATCGAGTGGCATGAAGATATCTATGGTGGCGCTGCTTTTGGAGCCTTTTTTTGTTCTTGTAGACGGCAGTTCCCAACACCCGAATTACTTTATGCCCACATAGCAGCAATCAACCCCGACTTCAAACGCGACCCTGTGGCGTTGCTGCGGGTGATGATGGAGAGGGAAGATTACGATGAATTTACAATCTCACTTTTTTCCAAATTTATGTTTTCGGTTGGCGCTTCGCGCGAATTTGCAAGATTAATCACCGACACCACCGGCAAGCTCGCCCTGGCCGCGGATGAGCGGCTGCCGGAGCCCGGGGGTATTGGACAGATTGACGGCTACATCAGCCACCAAGAGGAATCATATGAATAAAGAAATTGTAAGATATTGCCTTGACCATGGGGGAACCTTCCACTGGTGTTGGTTCCATCATTATCGGATAATACAAAATTGTCCGAGCCACTGCTGCGATGACATTATCCCTACGTGCAATCTATTTAGTTGTGATTTACAACCAGCCCCAGGTAACAAATATTTGCGGCCAACTGTATGCACTAATGAACGCATGGTTGTGGCACTTAAGGCTGGATTGGCCACCACCAGGCCGCTGCAACCTGAAGACAAACTAAAGTGGATCGCACAACTGGAGTCGTTCGAGGAGAGAAAATGAAGGGACAACCCAACAGACGCCCTGATCGATTTAAGAATCTGGTTGGAGACGAGAAAGGAGAAAGATGAACCTATCACAGACTGAACTTGACCTGTACCAAGAGTTACAGCCCTACTTCTCGCAGGATTGGGAGGTGGGGGATTTTGCGTATGATCTGATGTATTATTCTACGAAATTAGTTGTAACGAAAGTATATGCACCGGATAAAATTACAGTATCGGCTAAGGGCGTGGATATTTTCTATGGCTTTGAACGAGCTATTGATAATTTAATCCGTCTTCCTCTCCCCATCGACCCAGGCGACCCTGAGCGTATCAGCCGGGGAAAGAAGCCGAGGGGACTGGAGGGGATGATTAAGGAATTCAGAAGTTTAATACTTCAGTCGGATAAAACATGGGTTTGCACCACGTGGGATGCTGGTGCAGACGAGAAAGATGATGAGGAAGGCAATTATTCTTGTGCCAACCAACGATTTTATTATGGTACTACCCCCACCCTTGCCCTCCTGAAGGCGCTCAAGGAACAGACGGTACAAAAATAATCCTTGACATTGCGAAACGCATTTTATAGGATAACAGCAGCTCGTAGGGAGTACCTATCGTTTCCCTATCAAAAATCTATGATACAAAGGAGAGGTTAATGATAAAAGAAAATCAAATACCTGATGTTTTTAGCGACAAGTGGTTCAAGTTGATTGGTGAAAAAATCGCCGATCTGGGTATCGAGAACAAAGGAGATCTCGAAAGGGCCTGGTTAGCTGGAACCAAGCAAAAAATCATCGTCAGCATTACAATCGGCGAAACAAGGCCTCCAAAGGTCAGGATTCAAATGAAGTCTACCTTGAGTAAGATGGATGTTGAAGTGGAACTCAGGCCTGAACAGCAGAAATTAGATGGGATTTAAAACTGTCTCATTTTTGAATCATACAAGGAAGGAGTCATGCAATCATGGAAATGAAACTAGCAAAAAGATTGATAGAACTTGATACCCTGGCCGATAAGTTAAAAATAGAGTTAAAAGCCGCGGAACTCGAAATAACAGCTATCAAAGAAGTCTTGCAAAAACAGTTCGTCGAAGACGGCGTCAGCTCGCTTGCCGTCGATAAAAAGTTAATTTATCTTTCTTCGCAAATTTGGGCCGGCACGGCAGAAAATGCAACAAATCTTCAGGTTGTTGATGCGCTTAAAGCTATCGGGCGTGAGGATGCAATATCGTACAATACTCAGTCTGTTTCCGGGTATGTGCGCGAAATAGCCAAGGGCTACGAAGACTGGGTAAACAAGGACAATCAGATCATTGCTACGCCGGAACAAATACTTGCTGTTCTTCCGGGCGGGCTGTCAACGCTGCTTAAGATTACCAGGAAAACTGATGTACGTGTCAGGGCAAAATAATCATTAAACAAGGAGGTATTTTATGGCAACAAAAAAGAAAGCAGAAGCAAGTGTACCAGCGGTTACTGGCGATAATGCGCCGGATCTCAAAAAATATGTCTTTCTGGGCAGTGACGCAGTGGACATTATCCGGGAAAATTTGGGCAATCAGCCATTAACGCCCGCTGACTTTGTGCGTATCAAGTTTCCTACTGGCGGCAACATTTTTTGGAGTATCCCGACGCTTGAAGGAAAGGCAAAGCCGGTTGACGTCATCGAAGGCATTATCCTTATGCACCGCGATATACGGTTATACTGGAAAGAGGATTATACCGGCGCCAAAACACCGCCCGATTGCTTCTCGGACGACACCATCACCGGTCACGGAGATCCTGGCGGCGTTTGCGAATTGTGTCCATTCAATGAATTCGGTTCTACGCGCAAAGGTACAAAGGCCAAAGCTTGCAAGCAAATGAAACTTCTTTTTCTGATGAAACCAGGAAACAGTTTGCCGATCATTGTCCCGGTTCCGCCTACCAGCCTAAAGCCGGTGAAAGAATTTATGCTGCAACTGGCCATGGAAGGGTTCAAGTACCGGCATGTCGTTTTGTCAATCGGACTCGAGTCTGCCAAAAACGAAGGCGGCATTGAATATGGCCGCATAGTGCCAGTCAAGCTGGCATCGCTTCCTGATGAAGCCTGTGCCCAAATTGATGCCTATGTTCGGCAATTCGAGGGTCTTTTTGCCAAAGTCAGGGCCCAAGACCTCACAAAAGAAGACGTTGAATAATCGCCCTTGACATGCCGGCCGGTTTTAAGTTATCAACCACCGGTCGGCATGTCATTTGTTCTTTAGCAAGGGGTCCGATATGACAGATACCGCTATGCAGTTTCTTCATGTTCTATTTGATGATAAACCACCAAATGCCAATATCCTTATCTGGCAGAATAAAACAAAAAAAATAAGCACCTGGTTCACGGATATAGATGAAGCCGCTGAATTTGCCGTTAAAAGTCAAGATTGCGATACTTATGTTGGCTGCGGCGTATCAGCTACAAGATTATCGGCAAGCGTCAGGTGCAAGGCTAATGAGATTGCGGGTATTCCAGGTCTATGGTTAGACGTCGATCTTCTGGATCCGGCACACCAGAAAAAAAATCTTCCGGAAACAATCGATCAGGCCATGGAAATTGTCAATGCTTTTCCAGTAAGCCCAACGATCATTGTTCATAGTGGGCACGGGATTCAATGCTGGTGGCTATTTGATAAGTTTTGCTGGTTCAAAGACGCCACAGAACATACTTTTATGGCCGATCTCCTGAATTACTTCAACCAGGCCATGGCAGATGTAGCATCCACAATGCACTATGCGCTTGATAAGACATACGATTTATCAAGGGTGATGCGTATTCCGGGTTGCTTGAATCATAAACATGGTACGCCAAAAAAGGTGACACTGTTACGTTATTACCAGGGCAACCATTATCCAGTTTCAGTCCTGGTTGATCGTCTGCAATTCCTAATCAAAGATGTTCTCAAAGATAAAGCTACTGTACCAAAAATAAAGTCAATTCATTTAATCAAGACTCAGGCCACCGATGGCATTGTGCTGGATTCCGAAGCCGAGCCGCCAAAAAATAAGTTAGAAGCGCTCTTGGAAATCGATCCCAAATTCAAGGCAACGTGGGAAAGGAATCGTAAAGATTTCAGGGATCAGTCTCCATCAGCGTACGATATGTCATTGGCCAATTTTGCCAGGATTGCTGGCTGGTCGCAACAGGAAGGCATTAATCTTATGATTGCTTTCCGCAGAAAACATAAACTGCCGCAAAAATTGCGAACCGATTATTATCGCCATACATGGCAGATAGCAGAGGAAGCCCTGGCAAAACAGGAAGGCCTGGAGGAGTTGGGCGGTGTAGTAACTGATGCGCGTGATCGGCAACTACAAGGAAAGTCCATTGGCCCTGATTTAATTAAACAGGCAAAAGAAACTCTATCCAGGCTGCTAAAAATAAGCATAAAACGCATTCTACGGTATCTTCTGGACCCGGTTGAGTACCGACTGGAGTTAGAGGATGGCCGTAGCATTCATCTCGGCGCCGTGGAGAACTTGATCGAACAATCAAGATTTCGTCGCAAGATTGCCGATGTTATGAGTTACCTTTTGCCGGGATTCAAAGCAGCTGAATGGCATACCATCGGTCAGGCACTGCTTAATATTTCTGTTGATGAAAAAGTAGGCGATGATGTGTCCACGCTGGGGATAATAGAGAGCTGGATAGTGAGCTACCTTGATTATGATAATCCGGTTTATACCCCTGGCGATGCTCTTATAATGAACAAGCCATTTTTTTTTGGCGCGTGCCTCTATATTTTTGGCGAGGCGTTCAGGCGGCATGTGCGTCGGTTTTGCGGAGAACAATTGAATCCCAAAGAGATGGGTCTGTTGTTCAAAGAATATGGATTGCAATCCACGCACATGAACTTTCAAAAAGTCGAAGGAAGGGGCCTGACAAGCCGGGTAGTCTGGTATCGCAGCATCAATGAAGACGCGTTGCTCAGATCATATTGCGACATGGATTTACTATCTGAAGGAAAAAGAATGCACGAGGAAAACAGACGGATAAGTGATGTAGTATCTTGAAATAGTTACATTAATCACAATAATCACCATAACGACACACAAATCACCATAATAATCACCATAAGTGCCCCTGCTGCTTAGGTTAATCATAATTGTCACCATTTTTTGAAAAAAAATAATGTGACTTTTATATATAAGGAAATTTTGATAGACAAGAAAACAAAATAATATTTACAAATATGGTGATTATTGTGATTAACATAATATATACAAATATTTATGGTGATTATTATGGTGATTAATGTGTCATTATGGTGATTATTGTGATTAATATAATATTTCTATATATATACAGACTTCTATCCACAGGCAGCACCGTGGAATAAGCGTTCTAAATAATGGGGTGGTGCAATTTTGTCTAATAAATTCAATAATAAGGAAACCCGTATATTTGGACCACCAGGAACTGGCAAGACAACTTACCTGGCTCGTCAGATCGAGTTAGCCGCAGAAAAGTATGGTCCGGAGAATGTGATTGTAGCTTCATTCACTAAAGCAGCAGCTGTGGAACTCAATATGAGGCGCCTGTCTATCCCACGCGACAATATGGGCACATTGCATGCGCTGTGCTATCGGGCTATGGGCTCACCACCGATCGCCGAAAAGCATGCTGCTGAATTTAATGAAGTATATCCTCAGTTCGCTATCTCTGAAGATACCGGCAACGTGTTTGACGAAATGGCCGCCGATGCCTCATATAATACAGATGGCGATGAGTTTCTGAGACAGTATAATCTGCAACGGGCTAAGTGCTTGCCACGCGATTCTATGCATCCGCTGGTAGTTAAATTCGCCCATGATTGGGAACGATGGAAGACCAAGAACGATTATGTCGATTTTACGGACATGATTTATTATACCTGGCAAAATAAATTGCCGCCGCCTGGCGAGCCGCGGGTAGGGTTTTTCGACGAAAGTCAAGATTTCAGTGCTCTGGAATTGGCATTGGTCAGACAATGGGCCAATTATCTGGAGTATATCTTGATTGCGGGAGATGATGATCAGTGCATTTATCCTCATCGCGGAGCCTCGCCTGATGCCTTTTTGAATCCGCCAGTTTCGGTCGAGCAAAAGCGCGTGCTTCGTCAATCGTATAGACTGCCGCGACGCATTCATGCATATGCTGAAAAATGGATTAAGCAGGTAAAGTTTCGGGAAACTAAAGAATACAAACCAAGAGACGAGGAAGGCCAGGTTGAAGCAGGATATGGTCTCGATCTTAGGCAAACGGAACATATTATTGAAACTGCGGATGAGTATGCCAATGCCGGTAAAACAATCATGATTCTGGCATCATGTAAGTATATGCTGATACCTTTGATCGCGGCATTGCGGCGCCATGGTATACCGTTCCATAATCCCTACCGGCCGAATAAGGGTGACTGGAATCCATTGGGCAATTTTTTCGGATCCAGAAAAGGCACAATTAGTACCAGGGAACGACTACTGGCATTTTTGAACAAACCGGACAATGGAACAAACTTCTGGTCTTTTGATAAGTTGGACATGTGGCTGGATATGATGAAATCCACTGCTGTATTTAAGAAAGACATGAAAAAGGAGTATGAGCAAGCCAGGGACAGATTCGGCAATTTTCAGTATGAAGGGGATCCGGAATTTTATAAGAAAATTTTTACGGAAATAGCACTGCAGCGGGCGACTGAAAGAGATTTGCCATGGTTCAAGGAATCGTTGTTGGCAGCCAGAAAGAAAGCTATCGAATATCCGTTGTCAGTTTACAGAAAGCGAGGTATTGGTGCGCTTTCGGAACGGCCGCGTATAACGATAGGCACAATTCACAGTACCAAGGGCGGCGAGCATGATATCGTGATGCTTTTTCCTGATTTGTCAGTAGCCGGCTTTAATGAATATCGCAGTCAGAATCGCGATCCGGTTATTAGAACTTTTTATGTCGGCATGACCCGGGCTAAGGAAACGCTGCTTCTCTGTAAACCGATGTCTAACTTGGCTGTGAGGTATATATGATCAGAAAACTTTATCAACCGGAAGGATCGAATCTTTGCGGCCAGACTTGCGTTGCCATGATTGCCGGCGTGACGATAGATGAAGCGTGCACAGCTGTTGGTCATCGGCATAGTACAAATGCCAGAGCACTGTACAGGGGAATGGAAAATTTGGGCATTATTTACAATCCAACGAAACGGATCAATGGCGTAAGATCGAATTGTTTTGTACCGAGTTGCTGCATTGCCAGAGTACATTATAAATTGGGAAAAAGAACTCATTGGGTTGTGATCTGGGATAATGATATTTACGATCCGATTAAAGATAATTCAGCTTGGCGAGTTACTTCTTATATCGAGATACTGAAATGACGTTCAAGCCAATAAAAATCAAAAAGCCTAAACCTTATGTGCCGCTGGAGTCGACGCGCACAAGGCAGGTTCTGGATTTTTTGAACAATATTCCCGGGTGTAAGGCCCAAAAGCGGCATCAATCTGGTTTCGGCAAAAGTGGCGAGCCAGACATTGTATTCTGTTTGTGTGGCCGACACGGCGAGATCGAGATGAAACGGGCGGGTAAGGAGCCAAGCAAACTGCAGCTAGTCCGATTGGCAGAATGGGAAAAAGTTGGTGCCATTGTTGGACGCCGAATAACCTGCGTCGACGATGTCAAGCAGATGTTTGAAGATTATGGGGTAAAAATATGATTAATATCTCCTTGCAAGATACGGGCTTTGGTAAGAGTCTTCGTATTAATGATGATAAGTTGTTTTTAAATGTTTTTATACCTTATGAAAATTTGTGCAATATGAATCTTATTGAATTTACTGAAAATATTATAGGTAAGTTAAAAACATTAAACTCTTCTTTGAAGCGTTGTCTATGAGCGAACGAGAAAGACTGGAAAATGCCAATGTCCGCGGCAAAAAAGATTACTGGAATGGCGTTGCTTACGAAGATTGCCCGCTGCGCGCCGGTGACTCGCGGGTAATGTGGAAACTTGGCTGGCAGGCGGCGCAAAAAGAAGATAAGTTGATAAAAAAAAGGAGGAAGTAAAATGGCAAGGAAACAAGGAAGCGGGGAAGAAAAACAGTTGCGGCCTGCGATCGAACAAAAAGATTTTGTTATCAAGTTAACAAACGACATGCTCGGCACGGTAACTAAAGACCCGGAAGTCTACAAAACCTACATTGCCAGCAAGCAGATTGAGACAAGGGCAGTTGAAGACCTGACCGACGACGAGACGATCACGGTTGAAAAGATCGAGGAAAGGGGGTGGACCGGATTTCACAAAGATGAAAACACCAATGAGCTCTTTATCTACAACTACATGATTAAGGGGTTCCTGAAGCATGCCGGCAATGTTCTGAAGGCTGTCGTCAAAATCAAGGCCCTCAGATCCAAACTTGATGATTTTGTTTTCATCCTACCAAGACGCATTTACCTTGGGCAATCAGAACCGGACGGTGTTCTGGAACGCCCGCTGCGCGTCATGACCATGCAGGGACCCCGGGTTTGCCTGGCCAGATCTGATTACATTAAGGCAGGTAAAGAGTTGGTCTTTACAATTAAGTTGTATCCGCATCCGGAGATTGACTGGGAGGTAATCAACCAATTATTGGCCTATGGCGAGGACATGGGACTCGGTCAATTCCGGAATGGCAGCTATGGAACCTTCATTAGAGCGTAACGTTATGGCATTGTACTGTAAAGCAAGGCGAGGGTAGCGTAAAGTGTGGTAAAGTTATGGCAGGGTATAGCGCCGCAGAGTATTGGCAGGATGAGGTGAAGTAACGGCATAGTGTGTTATAGTACAGGTGGCATCGGAATAGTTTGGTACAGACAGGTAAAGTCTCGGTACAGCACCGTCCCGCAGGGTATGGCATCGGTAAAGTGTGCCTTTGTTCAGTAAAGTGATGCAATGGTTCGGTTCAGCAAAGTCAGCAGAGTAATGTTCTGGCATATTGCGGCGAAGCGTTGGCACGGTATAGTTTGACGAAGTAGAGGTAGTGTACTGTTCTCTGACGTTTAGTTCAGGCATAGTGTAGTAATGTTCAGCAATAGCGCAGTCTGGTAAAGCATTGCACTGGCGTTGTAGTGAAATGTGATGCGACGCAAGGCAATGGCTTGACAAGGACGAACAGTAATGCTAAAATGAGTTTGTGAATGAACGAAATGAAAGACTAAAGGACGGCTACTGTAATTTTTGTTGCGCCTTCCGCGGAGAGAGGTGCCGGGCGCTAAATTCCGGGTGTCCGGTCCCGTCGCAAACTTTAATAGCTATAGGAGAGCATCGTGACCGAGAAAAAGCCAAGATACGTAAAAAAAACCTTCAAGCCCAGAAAGTGTGAGTGTGGGTGCGGTGAAAAATTTACGCCTGCAAGAGAGTGGCAACGATTCGTTGATAACTATCATCGTATGCAGAACTGGAGAAAAAATCATCCAGATTACATGAAAAAGCATGTCGTTAACGAATAGGCCGCATTAATTCCGCAAAGATTCTCTTTTCTTTCAGCATATCCGGCCGCGGCGAACCTGCGTCCCTCATGCTGCCCCCTACCAAATGCCTGATCGGGTTAGTTGTCATCTTGTACCAGGGCTGGCAATGATGAAAGATCCAGTCGTCGCCGCAAAACGTTTTTAATTTATTCGGGATTGCCGGCATTTTTTTAGCTATCTCGGCTCTGATACTAAAAGCCCATCCTTCCCGCTTGGCCATCTGTTTTAAGTACCCGAAAAACGCATTATGCAGGACCAAATGGCTCGTTGTAACATGTGGACAGAGGACGGCAGCGTGTTTAGCGTACGTCATGCTGGCGCCCAGGACAAGAAAGAAATTTTGCGTGATGATAATGTCGTCGTTCAGGATCGAAATAATGTCCATGCCGGCCTCGATCATGCATCGAATGCCATACATCCAGGACGCATTGACACCCATAATCTCTTTAGGAGTGTGTACAACAACGGGCAAATCACTGCGTTCACCGGACCATGACTGGAAATCAATCGTTTTCCCGGCCAGGATTCTCGATAAAGAATTGTCGATATTGTTCATAATCAGTATTTTATCCGGCGTTTGACTTTGTTCCTCGAATTGCTTCATAAGATTGTACAGGTAGTCTTTCTTGATTACCGGTATCACAACTCCGATTTTCATAAGATATCCTTTATCTGCACCGTTTCCACACGCCGCGGATTAGATGACCGTGCCAGTTGAGTTGAACGTTTGATTGATCTAACACGGTTACGTTGATGCTTGGTTTGACGGTTATGTACCGTCCTAGTGTTCCTGGACAGTACAGCCATCCTGTCCGCAGTGGATAGCGCCGTGGACGCCGGTCGGAACACAGACTTCCCATCTCGTATCCGAAGATTTTAGATACTCGCCCGGCTGCAATATCGGGACATGGCCATCGGCGTCCGGGTATATTCTTTTGCCCTGCATGGGATTTTCTATGGTTGCCATTGTTTAATCCAGTCTTCTATCGAAATTACCTGTTTCGCCTCTATCATTTTGCGATGTTTCCACACAGACATGGCCTGATCAACCGAGTTCCATATAGCCGTCTTCTGGGGTAGGCCGCCCTTGATGTTCATACAATATTTCAGGGCCATGTCGCGGCCGCCGTAAATGTATGTGGAGATAGTGCGGTTTCTATGAAAGTCGTCGTAATTCCAGTGATAGCCGCGGGGCGCTGCGTAGTGGTACAGCGGCTGACTGTGGAATACATTGATTGATTTACCGAGTATGGCAAGCGTGAAATTAATAAAATTCTCGCCGCCGCCGTAGATTCCCAGTTCCCGGGGCCAGCCGCCAATTTCATCGTAGAGCGAACGCCGCATCATCATGCCGCAGGTGGACATACAGGGTACGCGAAGGTGGCCCGGGTCGCCAGGATGCTGTGTCCGGTACTTTGTAAACTTATAATGTACAACTGCTGTTTCCGGTTCTATGTGCAATTTATACATCAGCTCGTTTCCAGGAGTATCCATAAAATAGGAAAGCGGCATATGAAGCGTGCCGTCAATAAAGTTGTCGAGGTAATAATTAAATGCCGGCACGATGGACCCCTGAGAAGGAAGACAGTGAGCGTCGCAGAAAAACAGAACATCGCCGGTCGAATTTTCAACGCCCAGGTTCTTTGCTTGCCAGTGAGAAAGCTTATCCTTGTACTCGAGATATTTGTACCAGGGCCGCTTGCCGCTGGCAAAACTGGCAAGGTATTTGCCGCCTGCATCGGGCTGCAAATTTTTTTCGGTCAACAACTGATGCTCGAGTTCAGGACAAGTGTTATCAATCGCAATAATTTCAAAATCACAGCGATCGCGCAATTCTAGATAAAGAGCATGAACGGTGAATGCAGCTTGAGGATGTTCTTGAGCAAATGGAATAATGCACGATAGTTTAGGCATGGATAGACCCTTTCTTTAATGCTTCGGCATAAGATGGCGACAGGAACTGCTTATCAGACCGCAATGGATACTGCTTAAGGCTTTCGCTGAACATTAGATGATTCGCTTCCGAGAAGTGCATTTCATTTGTTCCGTAACGCACGCCAGCGTAACTGAGGCGCAGTCTTCCACAAAACTGGCAAAAAAGACCGAGCCGCGGGTTCTTTAAAGTGCCTTCCAGCGTGTCGCCGCCAAAGCCGAATACTCTGTCGATGCCTCCTGCCATGGAGCAATGATACCAGCCGTTGATTGTAAGTTGCAATCCGCAGCGCATCTGCTGACCACAGCCGCGGGCGTAGTCGTGTTCGGCGAATTCGGGAAAGTCGCGCGGAGCAATATTAACGGTCCAGAATCTCGACGGTCGGGCTCCGACGCCCGTGGCGATGTTTTTAGCGGCATGGCGCACCTGGATATTTTGAGTGCGGAAGCAAATGTCGTAAAGAATCGCTTTGGTTTTTTCCGAGTGGCAGTTGGAAACCAGCGTGCCCTGACATTTGGGATTCTTGCGGCAGTAGGCGGCGATGATATCGATGAATTCATTAAGTTGTGGATGCAATGTCGGCTCGCCGCCCATAATGTAAATTGCGTTCCAGGCATGTCGCGTTCCGTAAAGCTGTTTTTCAAAAAATTCGGGCGTCATGTCGGGACCAGGGGACAGGAGATCGCAGCGCCTGGTGCAGTTGGCACAGGCCAGGTTGCATTTCCAGGTAATATCCAACTCGAAAACGTTGGTCCTAAATTTTCGCACGAATGATTTTCCTCCAGATGGCGGTCAGCGAGCAAATGGAGCAATAATTCCACAGATCAAGGCGTTCATGGATACGGTATTTCCAATATGGTGGACTTGCCGGCGATGAAAGTTCATTGATCCAGTCGCTGCATAGTTTTATATGGTCTTTCCACGTCCAGAAATAAAGGAATTCTTTTTTGCGTGCCCAGGGGCTAGTCAGGTTTAACGTATCCGACTCCTTTGTTATAAAGATCGACAAACTGTAAAAACGAACTATCGAACCCGTAGGCAATTGCCTTGACGTCTTTTGGCAGGCATTTACCGTCATAGCCACGTTTGCCGCGGTGCCAGGCTTCCAGATGGTTTGAGCCTACCCAGGGATGCCTGTACATAAGATCGACGATTTGCGGCCAGTTGGCGTTACATTTTTGAGCCACATCAAACATGGCCTCAGCGAAAGTGACCTTAGTTGCAAAGAGACAGTTCATGGCATACTTAAATAAAGAAGCGGTAGGAAGATCAACGATAAATTTACGTTCTTTAGGAAAGTTTTTAAAAAGCATCATTATCTGGTCAGCATAGTCACCTGCAGTGATAATGTAATATGGATTTTCGGCATCTTCCCACCAGCTGGATTCGGTCAGTGACTCCGGCATGAAATGGATTGGATAGTTATATTTTTCTTGGAATATCTCGCAGGTTCCTGGTGGCACGGTTGACCTGATAATGATGTGGAAAGATTTTTCCTTTATGGCTGAAAGCCTGGAGACAGCCTCTTCAACGATCGAGGTATCACATTTTCCAGTTTCCGGATCTGCTGGAGTCGGTACGCAGATAAAAACGTATCCGCAGCTATTCATGCCCTCGTAATTGCAGTCAACAATCTTGGGATCGTAAAGAACAAGATCGAACTTCGGGTTAAAGTATTTTCTGAGCATTACTTCAGTAGCCTTGCCGACGATACCGTAACCGATGATTCCGATTTTCATTTAATAAATCCTTTCTCTGTAAAGCGACCAAAAGCGATTTTCTGCATATCTTTTAAGTGATCCTGTCTGCTTGTCAAGTACCGGCACTACCGGATCCATTTGACGGACGTAGACCGCAGTCCCATAATTGATTCATTAAGACCTGAGCTGCGGTCTTGGTAATGATAAATGTAGGTCTATGCACAGCATTTTCCGGCATTGATTCCCAGGAGATACATGCACCACGAAATTTTTCATCCATGATGCACATCAATTCGATTTCCGGGCCCCATGGTGTTCTTTGCGCGTGAATCTTAATATCAGACATTATGATAGCTCCTATACCATCCAATGAATTTACTGATTCCGATTTCCACAGTTGTTGACGGGGAATAGCCGGTATATTGCTTGAGCTTTCGGTTAATGCCTTCTTTTGACCTAGCATCGCCGTACTGCATAGGCATGTCGATAATTTCCGGCCATGAACACTGGAGCGCATGAATGATATGGTAAACAACATAACGCAGATAATCGGCACTACCCTTGCAAATATTGAAAATATCATACAGTGGCTCGTGGCGCATGAAGACCAGTCGATATAGCGCTTCGACAAAATTGTCGATATATGTCCAGTCTCTGTACTGCTCACCGGCACCATGCAGCTTGATCGGCGCACCGGTCAGGCAGGCCTCGACGAATTTCCAGATAGCCATATCCGGTCGGCCCCATGGTCCATAGACGGTAAACGGCCTGATCGTCAGCACTTTATTTTTGTGCGTTACAGCATGATTATAACAAAGAAATTCGCCCGATGCTTTTGATGCGGCGTAAAGAGTAGCAGGCTTGGCGGTTGGCGAGTTTTCGCACACGCGCTCGATATCGGCATTGTAAACTGAAGACGAGGAGATGAAGACAAAAAGCCGTGCAGGCATGATTCGATTGAGTTCCAGCAAATGATGAGTGCCGGAAAGATTTGTTTCAATGTAGATGTTGGGATCCTCGAGACTGTAGCGCACGCCGGCCTGAGCAGCGAAGTGAACAACGATTTCGGGCTTGAAGTCAAACCATATTTGATCGCAGCAGTTGATGTTTGTCGCGGCGATATTTAGCTTGAAGTAATCCATCCGTGCAACTTTTAACTCGGGATTATAGTAGCGATTAAAGTTATCGATACCCAGGACTGTATGGCCATGGGACTGCAATTTAGCGGAAAAGGCGCTGCCAATGAAACCTGCAGCTCCTGTGCATAGAATTCGACTCATACTTTTTCCCATTCGGTGAATATGGCCTTGATTCCTTTTTTAGCGAAGCCGTGCTCGATCATCCAGGGCCGGCCAATGTCGCGTACATAGGATGGGGCGTTCGGTTGACCGTAGGTACCATATTGATAAGCATCGATTAAGGACATCATGCTTGGAGAGCCATGATGAAATTGCTTCTCGGGATTATGGGCGTCGTTCAGGCATTCAACTGCAATGCGAGCCCAGGCGCCGCGGATCAAAGATGGGTGCCCGCAAAATCCTACTTCCCGGCGCATGTTTTGCGGGCATTCAAAATAATCGCCGTTCCATGGATAAAAGCATTTCCAGTTTTTCTGCAGCATCGAACCGCTTGGCTTCCATGGCAGTCGCAACACGGCAAGCTGTGGGTATTTATCCATGATCGTTATCATATGCCTGATATTGACTGGTTGCAGTAATTCCCAGTCGTCTTCGAGGTGCAGGATATATTTGGCGTGCGTGTTTCTCCAACACCAGACGAAAGCTTTTGGAAATGATGCGATGGACGGCATGTTGATGTGATAGTGCCGGAAAAACGATGATACTAAGCCAACGATCTGCATGCTGGGAATGTCGTGGCCGACTGGATCGACGTTAATGATAACATTGCAATCGTTCTTGATCGGCTTTAGCATGTTGTCATAAAACGAATTCAAGGTGCGGAACAGGATCTCCGGCCGGCGAGTGGCAGTGATGGTAATATCAAGCATTATACTGGCTCCACGATATAGCGACCTCTGCGAAATGATTTTACAACCTTATAAAGCTGCCCGTCGATTTTCATGCTGGAGAGCTTCACTGCATTCTCTGCTATTTTGACCTTTTTTCGGCGGCCAGTCAATTTTTTGATCGATACAATGTGTATATCAATCGTCATTGCTCCTCCGAAAATATACCAGATTATTGCGAATCGTCTGAGTCCAGCGATGCTTGTGATTCAGGCCAAGTTTTAGGATATTTTCAACATGGTTGTTCCGGCGATAATTGTGTAATCCAAAGAGATATTCCCAGTAAGCTATTGGTTGTAGGTTGACATGCCCGGTGCCTTTTTGGCCTGGTCCGGCGATGGTAAGCATCAGCCGGTCGGATAATCGGCAACAGTTGGCGACGAATTCCGCGGCATATTCCGGCTCGATGTGCTCGGCGACTTCCACAGATATGGCCAGATCGAGGGGGGCGTCGTGCAACGTGACCGGTTTTCGTAGATCCAGGTAGAAGACATGGTCGGCCGGTAGCATCATAGTATCGGAAGCTTCCATAGATCCTTCGATACCGTAAGCGTCGACGCCGTGGTCCAGGAACCACTTGGCAAAATCACCGTTGCCGCAGCCCAGATCAATCAGGTTGCACGGCTGCAGTACTGTCTGGATGACCGGGCACAGCACTTCGGTTCGCCACCACAAAGTGTGCCGTTTTTTGAAAAAGCGTTTTCCGTAGGTTTCGGCTACTGTTTTCATTTTTTGCGATCTTTGAGCTTCTGCTTCCATAATGGCGGTACGGGTTTTTTGTTTTGCGGCGGTCGGGTCGGATTATACTCTGGCGACTGGATTGGTTTATGTGCTGTGTCAGGTTCTGGCACTAACTCTGTATCAGGAAACTGACAATTATCGCCGCCGTAGACCATTGGTTTATGCTCCGTATCAGGATCTGGATCCGGTACTGCATCGTCAACTGGTATATGGTTCATGTCTTTGGTTGCCCAGGCCAGGTGATACTTGCCAAGCTTGCGGATAATGGTAAGGCCGGCCCAGGGACCCGGAATGGTAACAAGTTCATACTTGTAATAAGTTCCCGTCACGGACCTGGTATCATTAATCAGGTTGTCGAGCAAAAATTCAGCGGCCTCCCAGGCGTTACTGCAGTACCCATCCGAAAGAAGCGATTCGTTGACAGGATGAGTGTCGTGCAGGAAAATCAGTCCGGTACCGGATCTAACATAAGGGAAGAAAGCATCGAAGTCTGCCAGGACCGCTTCTTTACGATGGTCAGCATCGATAAACAAGAAATCTATCATTTCGCCCTGGCCTTTGAGTGTTGCTGCATACTCGAGGCTTGTGGATTTGATGGGAATAATATTTGGTCTTGTCGGCGCCAGGCCAACT
>Ga0209518_1000248_pt1 | contig 72520 bp, 53 predicted proteins | sample RifGroB1_FD_183993 | JGI IMG/M metagenome (GOLD analysis project Ga0209518, IMG submission 183993) | Groundwater microbial communities from Rifle, Colorado, USA - Groundwater B1 (SPAdes) (version 2) | ecosystem: Environmental > Aquatic > Deep subsurface > Groundwater | place: Rifle, Colorado... | reverse complement strand
TTTGCTATGCCTTTTAGGGTTGCTATGGTTCATTTTGATAAGAATGAAATTGTTAAGAGCATAAAACTTTCTTATTCAAAACATCAAAAAGATAAATATCAATTTATGGTTATAGAAAACCATGATGCGTTCCCAAGATTTGCAACTTTGTCTAATAATAATAAAGAAAAAATTAAACTCGGTGCAATGTTAAATATTACTGCTCCTGGCATTCCATGTCTTTACTATGGTCAAGAAATTGGCATGAATGGCAAAAAAATATCAGAAGAAGGTAGTGATGGTGCTGATATAATGTTACGAGAATCTTTTGAATGGTATAAAACAGTAAAAGGTTATGGAATGGCTTTGTGGTATCCAGAAAGGTATATTAAAAGATCATTTTTGAAAGATAATGATGGTATTTCTTATGAAGAAGAAAAAGATGACCCAAAATCAATTTTTAACTACTATAAAAAACTAATATGGTTAAGAAAAAATAATAATACTTTAAAATATGGTGATTTTAATGATTTATCAACTTCAAATAAAGAAATACTTGCATTTGAAAGAAATTATAATAATGAAAGAATAGTTATAATAATAAATTTTTCTGATAAAAAACAAAATACTAAAATTACTTTTAAAAATAAACCTGTCATAGACAAGAAAAATGAATTAAAAGATTTAATTTATGATGAAAAAATTAAATATAATTTATTTGGGACTAATTTTAATATTAATTTGACACCATATCAGTCAATTATTGTTAAAATGTGATATTTACTTACAATTCTATAATAATAAAGAGGTTATCTCAAAAATTTTGAGAAGCCTCTTTTTTTAAATATAAGCATTTTTATTAGAAAATTCCTTATTTTTTTTTAAAAAAGTATTATAATAATATTAGTAGTATTTATTTGATTTATAAAAATCAAAATAGTTAGAAGGAGGATTTTATGTCAAACCCAAGAATACTTATATTATTTTATTCAATGTATGGGCATATTTATGAATTAACTAAGAGTATTGTAGAAGGAATTGAAGAAGCACAAGGAGAGCCTATTATAAAAAAGGTTGCCGAATTAGTTCCAGATCAATATCTTGATGATTATGCTAAAAAATTTAAAGAATCGATTAAGGATATTAAGGAAGGTAATCCAAGAGAGGATTTTGAAGGAATAGATGGAATTATAATAGGAACTCCAACAAGATTTGGTAATATGTGTGCTCAAATGAAAAATTATTTGGATCAAACAAGTTCTTTTTGGTTAAAAGGAACTTTAGTTGGAAAACCAGCTAGCGTATTTACAAGTTCTGCAACTCAACATGGTGGTCAAGAGAGTACTATATTATCAACTATGATTCCTTTGTTACATCAAGGTTGCGTTTTGGTTGGGCTTCCATATTCATTTCAAGAACAGATGAGGATAGATGAAATAACAGGTTCCTCACCTTATGGGGTATCGACAATAACAGGTGGCAAAGGAGAAAGATTTCCATCTGAAAATGAAAAAAAACTTGCTAAAGACCTTGGAAAGTATCTAACAAATATTGCAAGAAAATTAAAAGATAATTGATTATGAAATAATATTAAAATCGCATAATTACTTAATATTAAAGTAAATTATGCGATTTTATAATCAACAAAATTATTTTTCGAGTTTTTTATAGAATATATATCTAAAAGATGACACGAAGTTAAGAGTTGTTTTATTATTTTTTTTGTTTTTTTGATATATTTTCCATAAGATCAGACAAATCTGAAACATTTTAGTATAAAACATATAATCTTTAAAATATAACTAAACTTTCTTTTATTTTGTAAGATAATTAATAATATATCAAAAAGTATTTGATTTAACAAATTATAAAAGTTAAATACAGTTATTGTATATACTTACATAATTTAATCTGTGTCAATTCGCGACAATCTGATTAATCTGTGTTATAAAGACAAATTTTAGGAGTCGTTTTTTGAAAAAAATATTTTATATTTTATTTTTAGTATTATTTTCTTTACAAAGCATTTTATCATTAGAAGAGAATATTTCTTATGAGTTAAATAAAAATTTCAATAATTTTTTATATAAAGAAGAAAATGTCGAATTGGTTTATTTTGAAGGAAAACAAGCCTTTTACGAACTGAAAAGAAAAAAAAGTGTTGAATCAAAAAATATAGATTTATACCTTTCATTTGATAAATTAAAAAATTTTGATGATAGCGGAAATTATAAAGTTACATATAACCAGTTTCATTTTACAGAAAACCGATCAATTTATAAAAAAGGAGCATATTTTACAAGTAAAGATGATAGATTGGAACTTGTTGGTACAAATTCTTCTTTTTTTCAATCAGGAGTCAATCTTGGTTCATTTTCTATAAGTTTTTGGGTATATCCAGCAACTTTTTCTACTAATGAGATAATTTTAAAAATAGGTTCTCAATATTACAATAGAGCAGAAGACAATGTTGAAGACGAATCCATTGTTGCCAAAACTGAAAGTGGTAAAATGGTTTGGGAATTTAATAATATTTTTAAATTAGGCAACAAATTGAAAGAAAATCTAAGATTGGAATCTTTTGATAAAATATTGCCAGAAAAATGGACTAATATAAATTTAACCTACGATAGTTATAGTGGTATAATAAAGCTTTTTGTGAATGGCAAACAATCAGCAACTCTTTGTGCAACAGAAGATAGAACTATTTATTCGTCTGTTTTGAATATTAGATTTCATCCAACAAATAGATGTATTATAAAAATTGCACCAAATTTTTTTGGGGCTATCGATGAATTTGTGATAACAAGAGATTCTAAGCAGTCTAATTTTGAGAAATATGAAGATGGTGGGGGAGTCATATATAGTGATGTTATTGAACTTGATAAAGGCGGGGCTTATATTTTAAAAGTTACTCCAGATGAGACAAATGAAAATAATTCAAACATTGTTTATTATTATCGATATGCAGATTCACCATTTTATCCAGATTTTGAATATAGTAGTGAAATTAAGTGGAATATTCTTGGAAAAGAAAAATTGGATAGTAAAAAAATAAGATATATCCAATGGAAAATTCTTTTATTGCCAGGTTTAAATGGAGAATACAGTCCAAAATTTAGAGGAATAAAATTGACTTTAAATAGAAATATTCCACCATCAAAACCTATTGGTTTACAAGTTTTGGCAGGCGATGGTAAAATTAAAATAAAATGGATAAAAAATTCTGAAAAAGACTTAAAAGGGTATAAAATATATTATGGAACAAAGTCCGAATATTATTTTGGTAAGGATGCCAAAGAAGGAGATAGTCCAATAATAATTGGAGCAACAGATCAATTTGAATTAACTGGACTTAAAAATAATTTGATTTATTATATTGTAATCTCGGCTTTTGACGATGAAATGAATAACGAGAGTGATTTTTCGGGAGAAATTCAAGCAAGACCAATGGAATAAAGTATTAATTTGCATAATTTAGGTTTTTTAGTTAAATTTTAATTAGATTAATAATTTATAGAAAATCTATAATATTTTGGTATAATCACAATAAGGCAGTAACATGAAAATAGACGAGTTATTAACAAGAGCTAAATTATCGTTAAAAATAAGAGATTTTGAACAGGCAATAAATTTTTTAAATAGAGTAATTTTAGAAAATCCAAATCTTGCTAATGTTTATTTATTGCTTGGAAATTCGTATCAGGCTTTGGGTGAATATGAGAATGCTATAAAAAATTATAACTTAGCGTTAAAAAAAAATGATAAATTAATAGAAGCTTACAATAATCTTGGTGTTATTTATAAAAATATAGAAGATTATAAACAATCTATATATTATTTTAATGAGGCTCTAAAAATCAATCCAGAAAGATCTGACATTTATTATAATATAGGCAATGTTTATAAAATACTAAATAAATTACCAGAATCTATCGAAAATTTTGAAAAATCAATAAAATACAACCCTAATTTTGGTCAATCTTACAATAATCTCGGTATTGTTTACGAATCTTTAGGTAAATATAAAGAAGCAATTACTGTTTATAAAAAAGGTTTAAAAGCAGACGAAAACAACCTAAAACTCCATTATAACCTTGGAATCGTTTATGAACATTTAAATGAATTAACAGGGGCGGCAGAACATTACAAAAAAGTAATTGATTTAAATCCAAATTTTATTGAAGCTCACAACAATCTTGGTGTAATTTACGAAAAGTTAAATAATTATTCAGAAGCTATAAATTGTTATAAGGATTGTCTATCGATTGATCCAAATTATATTAAAGCTCGTAATAATCTTGCCTTAGCTTATGAAAAAAGTGGTAAAATAGAAGATGCCATAGAGCAGTATAATTGTGCTATTTCTGTAAATCCAAATTATCCTACGGCTTTAACTAATCTTGGTAGAATTTATAAAGATAATGATATGCTAATAGAAGCAGAAAATATATACACAAAATTAACCAAGATAAATGATTCTGATTTTAATAGTTATCATAATCTTGCTAAAATTCAAGAAAAGATAGATAAAACTAAGGCTATCGATTCTTATAAAAATTTATTGAGAATAGACCCCTCAAATGTAAATGTTAGAACTTCATTGGCAGACATTTATACAGAACTTGGCAACACAAACGAAGCTCTTGAGCAATTAAAAAAAGTAGAAAATATTAACCCAAATGATATTGATAATAAAATGAAAATTTCAAAAATTGCAAAGAATAATGGTGATTTTTTAAGTTCTGTAAAAATATTACAAGAAATTCTTGCAACAGACCAAAATAATCAAGATGTATTGATAAATCTTGGTGAATTATACCTTCAAACAGGTGATTTTAATAGAGCCGTTACTATATTTGAGAAGTTAAAATTAATGGACCCTGATAATGATTTAATTAAATATAGCCTTGCAAAAACTTATAGAAATTTGGGTCATCTAGAAAAAGCAGTAGAATACATAGAGCCATTGTTAAATATAGATATAAAAGAAAAATCAGAAGCTAAAAATAATATAGAAACATTCAACAAATATCTTGAAGTTTATGAGGATACGATAAGAGATTTAAAAAAGAAAAACGAAGTAGATAGTAAAAAGATTAGAGAAAAACTTTATGATGTCGATTTGGATGCTATTGTAAAAAATATAACAGGTGATGATGAAAAAAATAAAACAAAAAAAGGTGTGAGTGATTTTGATAAACAATTAATCAGTGATACTGAAGATTCTATTCCTATAATGCAAATAGGGGATACTGAACCAGATTATACAATTGAGGAAGAAGATGAAAATATTTCTCTAAGTGATATGGAAAAAGAGGAAGAAGAAGAGCCACTAGTAGAAAAAGTTGAAAAAGAAATAAATGATATAAAAGATAATTCTATGCTTGGGCTTTTAAAAGATCAGGATGTTTACGAAGAACAAAGAAAGCCAACCCCAAAAATTAAAAAAGAAAGTAACGATGATTATTATAAAGAATTTGCAAAAAATGATAATAATAATCAGAAAAACGATAATAATAAAAGTCAAATGGAAGATTTAACTAAAAATTTGGCTGATATGTTACAAAAAATGCAACAACAGCAACAACAACCAAATCCTTTTCAACAACAGATGCCAAATAATCAATACCCTCAACAAATGCAAATGCCACAACAAAATCCTCCTCAATTTCAAAATCCTTTTAATAATATGCCAAATTTGCCCCAAAATATGAATCCAATGGCTGATATTCCAAATAAGATTAATGACCAAATGGAGAAATTAAATAGCAAGTTGGGTGAATTAATTGATGGCTTGATTAAGAATAGAAGTGATTCTCAAAAGGAAAATTTAGACAACAAAATAGAAGAAAAGGATGAATTTAAAGACTTATTAAAAGACCTTGATGATAATATTGAAGACAGTCTAAATAAATTTAATGAATCTAAAAGAGATTCTAAAGAAGAAGAAAATTTAGAAAAAGGTATTGAAGAAAAAGAAAGTTTGATTCCAGAAGAGGAATTATCAGAATTTGCAGATGACATTCTAAATAATGATATTAAAGATGTAGTTGATCATCTCTCGGATATAGAAGAAGAAAATACATTTGATGAAGATTTAGAAAATTTATCTAAAGAAGAAACTCCTGATTTGGAAGAAAATGCAGAGAATAATGAATTAACGAGTGAATTAATAGAAGAACAAAATTATGAAGATATTCCAAGTGAGAGTTTAGAAGTAGAGTTACCAAGTTTTAATGGCGATATTAAAGTCGTAGAAGAAAATGAAAATATATATGGCGATGAAGATATTGACAATATTGGAAATGATATTAAAGAATTAGATAATAAAAGTTTTGATAATGCTAATGTGACATTAGAAGAAGAAAATTTAGAGCCAAGTATTGAAGAAGAATTAAAAATAGATGATTTTGATATTCCTCAAGAAAATATAGTTGATGAAGAAATGCCTTTTGACGAATTAGATTTGCCGAGTATTTCTGATAACGAGAATGTTGAAAATTTAGAAGAAGGGTTAGATATTAATATTGAAGATAAAGATTTACCAATTTTTGATGAAGAAAATATTAATTTGGAAGACCAAGATTTACCAAGTTTTAATGAAGAAAGTATTAATTTGGAAGATCAAGATTTATCAAATTTGGGTGAAGAAGATATATTTAGTTTAGATGATGAAAGTATAGGAGAAGGATTAAATTTAGAAGAAGAAAATTTAAACGAAAATATTAATTTGGAAGACCAAGATTTACCAAATTTGAATGAAGAAAATATATTTACTGATAATAATTTAGATTTATCATCTAACGAGGAATTTGAATTTCTTAATGAAAATTTAGATGAAAATATTTCATTGCCTCAAATTTTTGATGAAATAAAAATAGTAGAAGAAAAAGAAGATTTTAATGATAATTACGAAGAAATTGTTGAAAATCCACAAATTTATGAAGAAATACCAGAAAAAGATAATTATTTTATGGATGAATCAAAAGATCAATCAGTATCAGATGTTTCATTCAAATATCCTGAAAATAAAGAACAAAATTCTATAAAAGAAGATAATAAACTTGAAGACATAAATATTTCTTATGATGATATAAATAATATGATAGATGAAGATATTAATACTCATGATAACATAGATTATGAAGAAGAATCGTCTTACTCAAATTTTAGTAGTTTTATAGATAATTTTCCTCCAATTGATAATGAAGAGTCTATTTTTCAAGAAGAAGAATTAAATTTGAAAATAAAAACAAAAGTAATAAACGGTATTGAAATTGATTTTTTAAATTAAGATTGAAATTTTAATAACTAAAAAATTTCTCACAAAGAAACAAAGTGAATAATATTTATTCCATTTTTAATTGTTTTTTTACGGTTTAAATTATTTAAATTCTACATTTGAGTTATTACATAAAATCCATCAATATTTTTTAAATTTGGAGAGTTTTGCAATGATTGTAGAATATTTTCGTCTTGGATAATGTAAATAGTATCACTTTGGAGTTTATTTCCAAGAACTTCATCTATAACTTTCTTTGTGTAGATAGAATCATTGCCACCTCTTGCCGAATAAACTAAATCCATTTTTAAACCTTTTTTGTACGCTAACTCTGCAAATGGAATGTAATAATCAAAACTTTTAAAATTTGGTGGAACAAAAGATATTTTTTTGTATTTTTTTATATCATTTTCCCAAAAAGATGATTGTAAAGGTGTTTGATAATTAATTTCAGTTGTATTATATTTATTAATTTGAGAATATTTTTGTGAAAAATCAGTTATTTGTATTAAAAATAATATAAATAAGACAAATATTTTTATTTTTTCATTATAAATATATTTTCTATTATTATAAAAGTAAAATATAGAATAAAATATAATAATATAATAAACAGCCCAAAACATTCTACCAGAAGCTCTAAAGATATTAAAATAATCTCTGATTATATCTGGAAATGGAATGTTAAAAAGAATTTTATCATCAAAAGTAATAGTATTTGTTGTAGCAATTAAAGTAATAATAAAACAAACTACAATCATAATAATATTAGCTTTATCTAGTTTTTCTTTATTTTTTAATAAAAAAAATAGGTTTAGCATTATTAAAATTATTAAACCAAGCCCAATGTAATTAAAGCCTTCATATTGACCAAAAATAGCGTATTTTCGTTCTTTCAGAAAACAAGAAAAATCTTGAGGATTTATTAAAGCATTCAAATTTAATGAATAATCCCCAAAACCAGTAGCCTTTGCCTGAGATATACTTATTTGGAAGAATCCTATTAAAAATGCTAAGAAAACAATCATTACAATTGAAATTGAATAGAAAATTATAGTTTGTTTTAATTTATGTTCAAAAATAACGATATTTAAACTCTTTATGAATGATAACAAAAATATCATAAATAAAAAGTAAGGATGTATCAATAAAGCGAGTAAAAATAAGAAGGATAGTAAAAAATAAGTCTTTTTGATAGAAAAATTGGAAAAAATTACAAATAAAATTGCTAAAATAACCCAATGCCCCATTAAAGCAAAATGTCCACCACTTCTTGCAACAATTATGGGGCTTACAATAAAAAATATACTTCCAATTAATTGTATCAAAATGTTATTGCTAATTCGTTTTAACAATAAAAAAGAGAATATCCCTTGCAATATGTAACAAAATAATATCCAAAAACCAAAGTATTGAAAATTTTGTGGTAAAACATCCTTAAATATCTTAAACGGTATTGCAAATAGTGGAATACTATCTGTAAAAGAAATTGTTGTACCCGCTGGATAACCAAGATTTATTATTTTACCCAAAGGAAATGTTAAGCCTTCATTTTTGTAAAAAGACCAACCAATAAAACTTTGAAAAGCATCACCGCTATATAGCCAATCAACATAAGAAGGATTGAGGATTTTTATACCATAAATATTTATAAAAAAAATCACTGAAATAAAAATTATTAATATTAATGAAAGATTATTTTTTATTAGATTATCATTGTTTGTTAAATTATGAAATTTTTTATTTATATTATTTTCTATTATATAGTCACTAAAAAAATTATTTAATCTAAATTTGAAGAATATATAACAAATTAAAATAACAATCAAAATTACAAAAAATAAATAGTGTTTCTTAAAAGAAAGATTAATTAAATTTAATTCACCAGTAAAATTGATAATGTTTTTAAGAAAAGTAATTTGGTTATTATATTTAACATTTTCTGGAGATTGATAAACAATGTAGGTAGAATCTATACCATTAATTTTATTAACATCAATTTTTTGCCATGATGAAAAAAAATCGTTTTTATCAAAAATAAAAGTATTATCACCAATATTTATTTTTATTTTAAAAGACATTTCTTTAAATGAATCAGGCATTGCCAGCCAAATTTTTTTATAATAAGAATTTGCCTTTTCTTCCCAAATATTAGTATTTTTATCAAAACCTAATTCAAAAACTTTATCATTTGGTGTAAGCCTATAAACTTTAAGTAAACTTAGTTTTTCTATTTCCAAATTATCAAAAAAAATACTAACTTTCTCAGAAGTTTTAGCGTTTTTTATAGATAAAGCAAAATCTAAAAGAAATATCAGTAAAATAGCCAAAATTACAAGAATATACTTTGTTTTCTTAATAAAATCAATTATTTTCATATTAACACCTATGTTTAGATTTAAGATATGGTTTACCTATCTAAACCATGTGCTATTTTTTAATTTAACTATCTCCAATAATTTAGAGGAAAACCTTGAACTTGAAAAGTGCCATCTTTTAAAGATGTCCAATTATTTCCATAACCCTTCCAAACAAAATGAACTAAATTATCCCCTGATAAAGAAGAATTTTTAGCCCAAAATCCTGTGTTAATGCTATATCCAGTCCAAGGTGAAAATCCTTTAACATTAAAATTTCCATCACCATTAGATAACCATGGCTGTATATAGTCTCTTTCTGTTAAATGGATTAAATCATCTTTTTTATCTCCATTAATATCTGCAACTATCCATCTACCCCATTGAATATTATATCCAGCCCAAGGAGAATACCCTTTAATTGTAAAAGTACCATTATCATTATAAAACCAAGTATGTATGTAATCAGCTTTTGTTAAATGAACCAACTCTTTTCTTCCATCGCCATTTAAATCTGCAACTTCCCATGTTCCCCATTGGAAACCATATCCATCCCATGGTTTAAAACTTCTAACTATAAAGGTGCCATTTCCATTTGATATCCAAGTATTGATATAGCCATAAATAGTTATATGAATAAGGTCTTCTTTTTTATCATTATTTAAATCAGCGACAAGCCAGTTTCCTGTATTCATATCATATCCATCCCATGGTTTAAAATAGCCAATTGAGAAAGTACCATTTCCATTTGATATCCAAGGATGAATATAACCAGCCCCCAAATGAATAATATCTTTTTTATTATCATTATTTATATCCGCAAGAAGCCATTTGCCACTACCAACATCATATCCACTCCATGGTTTAAAAGTTCCAATTGAGAAAGTACCATTTCCATTTGATATCCAAGTATGAATATAATCATTTGTAGTACAATGAACTAAATCATCTTTACCATCCATATTTAAATCTAAAACAAACCAGTTGCCACCTTTTACATAATAGCCAGACCACGGAGTAAAATGAGTATAATTATAGCCATTAGTATTATTTGATATTGCAGTATAAACATAATCTCTATTACTTATTTCTATAAAATCAGTTTTTTTATCATTATTAAAATCCCCTGTTAAAGTTTTAAATTCTGGGTTACCATATAAATAACTAACTCCCAACATATCACCAAAACTTAGTCTATTACTAAAAGCATAATCATAATGCATAATTGAATAAGGATCATAATCGCCATAAGGAATACCATAAGTTCCTTGATCAAATTTATTAGGAGATTCTTGTCTTTGATGCTCATGAGCTAACCCCAATGTATGCCCTAATTCATGTATAAAAACACTTCTCATCTCATTAAAAGATAGATTATTTGAATACGCTATATTTAACACAACTTTTTGTTCATAATAAGGAAAAGAAGCCCAAGCACTTGCTTTACTGCTCGGTTCATAAGTTTTAAATACTTTTATTAAGGGATTTGATGATTGATAAAATGTAACATTTGCAACTGACATCCATACTTTGGTAGCCTCTTCAAATGCTCTTCTGACTTCCGAGTCGCTAAGTGTATTTATACCCATATTATCAAGAAAATTATAAGTCAGATTTGATTTAAGGGTATTATCCCACTTTAATATACCATAAACAAAGGGAAGTTGTGTAAAATTTGTTCCTTCAGCAAAATTGCTTTTATTAAGACCTGTTTTATTGATATTTTGTTCATTATATTTTAATTTTGACATTTTAATAATATTCTCAATATCTTCTTTAGTAAAAGAGATGTCTTTTTCATAAAAATAATAATTTCCGCATTTTTCAATTTTGTTTTTTGAAATAAAATTATTAAAATCAATAGTTGAAATTGTTAAATTTGTTGAAATAGTAGTAGTTGAACTATCAATTTTAATATTTTCGTTTTCTTTCTCTAAAATTGGAGAACTACATCCTATTACTAAGGATAAAATAAATAAAAACAAAAATTTTTTCATAAAAGTTCCTTTTGAGTTAACTATTTTTTTAATTTTATACTTTATTTTAATTTATTTGTAAATAATTATTTTTTTATAACACAATTACAATTAATAATTTCAATGTTGGAATCACAATAGATAGGAATATTAGTTTTTAGCTAGTAAAAAATTTTAACTAATTATGTTTACCTATCGATATAAATTACAAAAATCTAATCTACTAAAAAAAAGAACCTGAAATCTTGAATAATCAAAACTTCAGGTTTATATATTATGAGCGAGAAACGGGACTCGAACCCGCGACATCAACCTTGGCAAGGTTGCGCTCTACCAACTGAGCTATTCTCGCATAATTAACACTATTTATAAAAAATTGCGAGCGAAGGGACTTGAACCCCCACACCTTGCGGTACTAGATCCTAAGTCTAGCGTGTCTGCCAATTCCACCACGCTCGCATAATCTGAGCCGTAAAGGGATCGAACCTTTGACCCGCAGATTAAGAGTCTGCTGCTCTACCAACTGAGCTAACGGCCCTTCTTCATCGCGCCCGACAGGATTCGAACCTGCGACCCACGGATTCGAAGTCCGGTACTCTATCCATCTGAGCTACGGACGCCTAATCATTAGATGGGTGAATGAAGGGACTCGAACCCTCAACAGCCAGTGCCACAAACTGGTGCTCTACCTTTGAACTACATCCACCATATTAAGAAACTTGCGCCAACCAGGACTCGAACTTGGGACCCACAGCTTAGAAGGCTGTTGCTCTATCCACCTGAGCTATTGGCGCGTTTACTTCGGGATGGAGGGATTTGAACCCCCGCTCTTCTGGTCCCAAGCCAGACGCCTTAAACCGGGCTAGGCCACATCCCGTTTGCTTTATGATGTGTGTATATTAACAATTTTTTATTCTTTTGTCAATATGTTTTTTTTCTTAAATTTTAAAAATTTTAATATAATTTAATTTTATTAAATATTTCTTTAAAAAAAATATATTTTGAATTATAATAATTATACTGTTATATAATGAATAAATTATTTAAACAAAGCAAATTACTTATAATGATAATTCTACTATTTATTGAAAGATGAAATATGGAAAAAAATGATATTCTTTTATTAAGTGCCTTAAAAATAGATAAAAAATTTAATATTCTTGTTGTTGATGATGATGAAATTGTTATAACTACTTTAAAAGAAATTATTGCTAAAGTTAATAATTTTTCTGTTATTGGAGTGACAACTCCAGATAAAGCAATTGATATTGTAAAACATCAAAAAATAGACTTGTTAGTTGTTGATTATTTTTTACCCTATATGAATGGCATAGAATTAATTAAGACAATTCAAAAAATTGATAATGAGATACCATGTATTATGATAAGTGGTAAAATTGCATCAAATATTTTAATTGAGGCTTTAAATTCAAATTTAATTTTTAGATTTATTCCTAAACCATGGAAAAATAAACATCTTTTAAATTCTATATATGAGGCTTTGGAATTAAAGATTCTTAAAGAAACAGCCAAAGAATACAAAGAACAACTTGAAAAACAAAATTTTGTTCTTGAAGACTCTTATTCAAGGTTAGAATCTATCTTAATGAATATATCAGATGCTATTTTAGTGTTATTTCCAGATGGAAAGATAAATTTAATTAATAAAAGAATGGAACATTTATTATTTGGAAGGGATAATTCCTGTTATAGTTTGTTTTCTATTTATGATCTAAAGAATATAAATGCTTTAACAGGAAAAATAGCCTCTTTTATAACAGGTGACAAAGAATCTGATAAATTTGAAGAAAAATTATTTGATAAATGTTATTTTGTATATATTTCCAAATTTAGAAATAATGATGAAAAATTACTTGGGATTGTACTAACTTTTGTTGATGTTACAAAAGAAAAAGACCTAGATAAATTAAAATCTGATTTTGTTGCTAATGTTAGTCATGAATTTAAAACTCCGTTGTCTTCAATACAAGGATTTTCAGAGGTTTTATTAAGAAATCATAATCTATCAAAAGATAAAGAAAAAGAATATTTAAACATAATTTTTAAAGAATCTTTGAGATTAAAAGGTTTAGTTAATTCTATCTTAAATTTATCTAGATTTGAGACGAGTTATGAAGATTTAAATCTTGAAAAATTTAATATTGTTAGTATTATTGAAGATTGTATTTTTTTACTTACCAAAAAAATAGAAGAAAAGGAAATAAATTTAATTTTTAAAACTAACAAAAAATATATTATTTTCTCAAATAAAGAAATGGTAAAAGAAATTTTTATAAATTTAATAGAAAACGCTATTAAATATACTCCAAAAAATGGTATTATAGTTGTAACTTTATTTTATGAAAATGAACAACTTTTAGTTTCAATAAAAGATAATGGTTCTGGTATTCCAAAAGAAGAGCATGAAAATATTTTTAAAAAGTTTTATAGATTAAAAAATTCCAACGAAAATGAAAATGGATATGGATTAGGATTGTCGATTGTAAAAGCAATTTTGAATATTTTAAAAATTCCTATAAAATTAAATTCTTCTTTAGGAGAAGGATCAGAATTTATTTTAATATTTGATAAAGAAAAAATAGTAAATGATGGAGAATAAAATGAATGAAAAAGATTTTAAAAAATTAATAAAAACAGCTTTAAAGGAAGACTTAGGAAATGTAGGAGATGTCACAAGTGAAGCAATATTTCCTAAAAATAAAGAAGAAACTTTTAAATTGCTTGCTAAACAAGATGGTGTTTTATGTGGAAAAGATATTTTTATTAGTGTATTTAAAACAATAGATAAAAAATGCGAAGTGAATTTTTATTTTAATGATGGAGATTCTCTAAAAAAAGGTGATATAGTTGCTCGTGTTAAAGGTGATGTTATTTCTATACTTAAAGGTGAACGAGTAGGGCTTAATTTTATTTCTCATCTTTCTGGGATAGCAACAAAAACAAATGTTTTTGCAAAAGAAGCACAGGGTAAAGTAAAAATTTTGGATACAAGAAAAACGATACCTGGCTTGAGAGTTTTACAAAAATATGCTGTAAAATGTGGCGGTGGCGATAATCATAGGATGGGATTGTTTGATATGGTTTTAATTAAAGATAATCATATTGACGCTGCTGGAAGTATCACAAAAGCGGTTGATAAAATTAGATATAAGTGGGCTGGTAAATACAAAATAGAGGTAGAAACAAGAAATATTTTGGAAGTTCAAGAAGCTTTATACTGTAAAGTAGATAGGATTATGCTTGATAATATGGATATACAAACAATGAGAGAAGCAGTTGCTGTAATTAATAAACAGGCAGAAATAGAAGTATCTGGTAATATGACATTAGAAAAGATTAAAATTATGTCCGAATTGGGAATTGATTTTATTTCTTTTGGTGAATTAACTCATACTGTCTCAGTTTTTGATTTTTCACTAAAAAAAGAGAAATAAATGTTAAGAAAAGAAGTTGTTTTATCGAATGGTGGCTTTATTATTAGAAATAATAATTCTGAAATAAATAGTAATTTAAAAAGTGTAAGGTTTAATGCAGGTTTTATTACTTCTGCATTAGCCTCAATGGTTAATGATAAGCCAAATTATGATGAAGTAAAAAATGATGTTTTAAAAATAAAAATAGTAAACAATAATTCTAGTATAAATTTAGTTGACTTTATAATTAGTAAATCTGTAAAAAATAATTTACAGTTAATAAATGATTATTTTGGAAAAATTAACAAGAAAGTGAATAGTTATTCGTTTATTATTAAAGAATTTAAAATTATGCACCTCTCAAAATGTGGTGTTCTTATAAAAAACAATGAAGTCGAACAATTTAGGATTATGAATATAAATGATACTCATATTCAACAATTTGATAGGGATTTTATTGGTTATTTTTTGTATATAAATTTTTTGGGTAAAATGAAATTTTTTTACGATAAAAAAGAAATTGATGAAGAAATTAATTTTATTTTTAATAAAATACCAATTTTATTTTTAAAGTCTGAAAATGCCTTCAAAAATGCAGGTAATAAAAATATAACAATTTCAATGATAAATAAATTTTCTGGTCAAAAAAATATTGATGTGATTTTTGTATAACACGGATTAACACAGATTACGCTGGTTTTAGTCCAAAATATTTATTATTATATTTATTTTAGCTTGTTTTAATTCAATATAACACGGATTAGCACATATTTTCAGTGATTAATATAAATTACTTCTGGAAACAATGGGAGATACCCATTGCCTCTAGATGTTTAGGAAAATTTATTTTTTCAATAATTTTGCGATTTCAACAAGTTTTATAAACTCTTCTCTATATCCAAAATCATCTTTTCCTTTAGATTTTTTTGCTCTTTCTAATACATTATCATAACTTGCATTACCTTTATGCTCCGAATTTCTTAATAATAATCCAAATTCAACAACAGAAGCACCAAAATTAAAGTTTTGTGATATATTATCTTTAAAAATGTCTTTTTCTATCACTTTATAACTCATAAGATTACTTTTATCTTCATCTGGTTTTTTATATCGAAGTTTCAGAGTCATTAAATCTTCGCTTTCTACAACAGTTGTTTTTTGGTATTCGAGTTTATCAGATCCGGGTATTTCTTCTTTTGATGAAGCAGGTATTATTTCATAAAAAGCGGTTACTCTATGCCCAGCACCTATTTCGCCAGCATCTTTTTTATCATCATTAAAATCTTCTTTATTTAAAATTCTATTCTCATAGCCAATTAATCTATATCCTTTGACATTTGCAGGGTTAAATTCAATTTGGATTTTAACATCTTTTGCGATTGTAAACAAAGTTCCCCAAATATCATTTGATAAAACTTTTTTTGCTTCGAGAATATTATCAATGTAATAATAATTCCCATTTCCAGCATCTGCAATCTTTTCCATTTTAGAATCTTTATAATTTCCCATTCCAAAGCCAAGTATTGTTATAAAAATACCTTCTTTTCTTTTTTCTTCTATTAACCTAACCATTTCTGCATCACTTGAAGGACCTATGTTAAAATCCCCGTCTGTTGCAAGAATAATTCTATTATTTCCACCTGGGATAAAGCCTTTTTTGGCAACCTGATAAGCTAACTGTAGTCCCTCACCGCCAGCAGTAGACCCACCAGCTCTTAGATTTTCAATTGCTTTATTTATATCATTTTTTTTCTCACCAGAGGTAGAATCAAGTATTAAACCAGCGGCACCAGCATAAACTACAATTGCAACTCTATCAACTGGTCGTAATTTACTAACTAAAATTTTATAGCCAGCCTTTAAAAGTGGTAATTTGTTTGGGTCTTCCATAGAGCCAGAAACATCGAGTAAAAATACCAAATTACTTGGAGGTATTTCAGTTTGTTGTAACTCTTTACCTTTTAAACCAATCATTAGTAAATTACGATCTTTGTTCCATGGGCATTTAGACATCTCAAGATTAACAGAAAATGGGTTTTCATCTTTAGGTAATGGATAATCATAATCAAAATAATTAACAAGTTCTTCAATGCGTACAGCATCAATCGGAGGCATTGAATTATTATTTAAAAATCTTCTTACATTAGAATAAGATGCTGTATCAACATCAATCGAAAAAGTAGAAACTGGATTTGTTATAACATCCTTAAAATTATTTTCCTGTACTTTGTCGTATTCTTCTGTATTAAACTCTTGAGAGTTCGTCATCTCATCATTGACTGAATAACTTAATTCTACCCCAGAAGAATCCATTTTTGATTTTTTCTTTGACATATACGATTTAGAATCATTGCTAGAAATTACATCTTTTATACCCTGTTTTTTGCAAGAAAACATTCCAATAACAAAAAATAAACTGATAATTACAAGAAAAGTTAATAGTTTTTTCATAAATTCTCCAAAAAAATACAAATTAACACTAAGTTAAATAAAAATTACAGACATACCGTCTAATTTGTGTGTTATATATTTAATTATATTAGTTAAATTATTTTTTTCAATTATTTAGATTAATATTTACAAATTAATATTAAATTTTTGCAAAAATATAAAAATTGAGCGAGGGTCGAGTATAATAGTTAAAACAACTCCAGAAATAGCCCCCCAAAAGTGAGCAGAATGATTTACATTGTTATATTGTTTTTTTGAAGCATAAATACAGTAAGCCAAATAACAAAAGGCATAAAGAATTGCTGGTATTCCAATAGGTATAAACATTATGTAGATTTTACTAAACGGATTGTAAAGTATGAAACTAAAAACAACTGCTGAGATCGCACCTGATGCCCCCAAAGAGCCATAAACCTCATTATCTTTATTTTTAAAAACACTTGGTAAATCACTTACAATCATACTAACAAAATATAAAATCACAAATTGCCAGTGTCCAATATAATTTTCAAGATAAAATGCAAAAAAGAAAAATGTCAACATATTAAAAATCAGATGATTTAAATCTGCATGTATAAATCCAGAAGTTATTAAAGTGTAGTATTTTTTTTCTCTAAAAAGATAATAAGGTCTCAAAATAAAGCTATTTAAGAGTCTATTATCAAAAAATAGAGCATAAAGACTTATTATAATTGTAATAACAAAAATTATTAAAGCAAATGGAGAAAGTAATATAGAATTCATTAATTTTTCCTACTTTTCATCAATATTATTTGTTCCGTCCCAATTTTTGGGAAGACCATATTCTAAGAAAATATCACATCTTTTTAGATATAGCAATATAACTTGGTCATTTTTATTTTGTTCTAGTATTTCTAAGAATATTTTTTTTGCTTCTTCTATCCAACCTTGTAAATATAAAGAATATGCTTCTAAAAATCTAATCTTAGTTTTATCTTTTATTTCTCTTGTTTGTTCATCATCATTATTATATATTTCAAATATCTCAACTGCATTTTTTTTGCCTTTGACTTTTACTTTGTCCAAAAACCTATTATGATAGAGAGAAAAATTTTTTAATTGTAATAAAATTTGCTCTGTTATTATTATTTTAGAACCATAAACTTTTGTAAGTCCTTCGAGTCTTGATGCAAGATTTACAGCATCAGAAATAACTGTCCCTTCCATTCTTTGATGTTCTCCAATAGTTCCAAGCATTAAAGAGCCATTATGAATGCCAATTCCAACAGAAATAGGTTTATAGTTATTGTTTTTTCTGTGCTGATTGTAATTTTTTATTTCTTCTTGCATTTCGATGGATGCTTTTATACTATCTTCAATATTATTTGGGAACAAAGCCATTATTGCATCACCAATATATTTATCAATAAAACCTTGATTTTTCCTTATTATAGGTCCAACTCGTTTAAGATAAGAATTTAAAAAATTAAAATTTTCTTTTGGAGTCATAGTTTCAGATAATTCTGTAAATTCTCTTATGTCAGAAAACATAATTGCCATATCTTTTTGAATTTGGTCGCCAAGATTTATTTCTAAAACACTTTTTTTATCAAGCTGTTTTAAAAATTCTTCTGGTACAAAACGAATATATGATTTATTTAACTCAATAATTTCTGTAAAACTTTTATTTAATTGGGTAACCATATATTTAAAAGTATTGCCGAGATGTTCAATTTCGTCTCTTGTTTGAATATCAATTTCTATTCCATATTTACCTTGTGCAATCTCTGTTGCAGCATCAGCTAAGAGTCTGATCGGATTTGTGAATATTTTACTAAAAAGATAGCTAATCATTATAATTAGTATGATAATTATCATTGAAATAATCAAAATTACGCTTATTACTTCAAAAATTGGCTTTTGTATCTGTTTTATTGGCAAAAAATAGAGATATTTTGTTTGAGTTTGTTCGGCATATTGAGCAATTGTTAAAAATTTCTCATTATTAAAAGTAATGTAAATTTTATTACTAAAAATATTTTCTTTTTGGTTTGGATTATTATAAATTTTATTTATACCTTCAGGAGTTAATAAATCTAAAATTTTTCTTACTTGATAATCTTTTAAAATATATTTATCTGTGTTTAGCATTTGATAATCTTTAAAATTTAACAACTCTTCTATATCATTAGGATTGTCATCATTAAGAATATATTTTTTTGTTGCAATATTATATTCATAATAATCATCTTTACTTGGATGATTTACACTTATTATATTATTATTTTCATCAAGGATATAAAGTGTTCCATATTTTAAAGGCTCTATATTTTCATAGAATTTTGATATAAAGTCTGTATTTAAAAGCATTAATATAAATTTAGTAAAAGTATCTGTTGATTTTTCTGGTTGTTTTGAATAGTATGGAAAAATTATTACTGGCTTATCATCACTGTAAAGTCCTGGTATTACTCCTTTTTGTAATTTACCAAAAACATTTTTTATCGTATTATTAGAACTAATTTTATAATATAATGGGTCTTGTATTAATTTTGTGAAATTTGGAGATAAAATATTAGAATTTGTTGAATGAATTTTGTATGATTCTCCTGTTATTGTTGAAAATCTATCTAATTCATATATTAATAAAGCCCCATCTATTTTTGAACCAAAAATTTCAAAAACGCCACCGGACCTAGCCTTTTCACTCCCTATAATTTGTTCATTAACATCATTTTCTTCCTGTTTATTTTTGTAAGGTGGTGCTTCTAAGCCTTTTTTGACAGCTGGCAATTCATAAATTGCAGATATTTTGTCTAAATAATTATTATAAGCAACATCTATGTTGTTTTTTACTTCTTTTAAAAGAGTAGAATAAAATTGCCAGTTTTTATTTTCAAGATGATAATAAATTTTTAAGCTTGAGGAAAAGACGATAATAGTAAGAGGTATTATTGCTATTGGTAAAATTAAAAATAATAATTTTGTTCTAATAGGAATGATTGTTTTTTTCATAATGATATATTAAAAGCTAATATATAATTTGTCAATAGTTTGTTAGATTTTTTAAAAATTTGGATAGTTTAGAAAAAGAAAAGACCTCAAATCTAAGGAAACAAGAGGTATCTCCCCCTTGCTTCCATTTTGGAAAATATTATTTAAAAGAATGTTTTCCTTCAAATTCGGATATTTTTTTATTTGATTCTAAAAGTTCTCTTTCTAAGGCACTGATTCTTTCTTTTCTATTTTCACTTACCATATTTTCTTTTTCAAGTTCTTTTTCGAGGTTGTCTATTACAGATTCCATTTCGCTAATTACATCAAATATATCTTCCATAGCCTCTGTGTATAATTCTTTTGCCTTTCGAGGGTCTTTTTTACTTAGTTCTTTTAAATTATAGAATGCTATTGTTGTACCATCTTCACCACAGATAATATCAGCAGTTCTTGTTTGATTGATAAGAAGAGCTGCTGCTCCAAATGTATCACCTACATTATAAGTGTGGGCTTTGTTTTTATCTACGAAAGCACTGCCTTTTACTACTTCACAGATAGTAGTTGCAATATCACCTTTTTTTAGGATTTTATCACCTTTTTTGTATTCTTTATATTTAACAGCTTCTGATTGATTTATTAAAGATGTAGTTTTCGCTCCAACAGCTTCAAATATCCCAGATGTTTTTCTTATAGTGGGTGATGATAAGCTATGTTTTGTTCCGAACATTGCATCATGTTTTATTAAAGCCATATCTTTAACTATTTTTTTTGCTTCAATTTCAACATCCTCTTCTGTCATTCCCATAATATTTTGTGTTATTTCAATTTCTGCGTCAAAAGGACAACCGGGATGTTTACATGCTACTTTAAATATACCTTTTTTGAGTTTGTAAGCCATTAATTTCTCCTATTTTCATAATTTAAATCTTTGTTTTTTTAACTAAACTCGTTTACGGGTAAAACTTTTTAGTATATTATTAATATCGTTATTATTCAACAAAATATTAATAAATTACAACATTTAAAGTTTCGTTATATTCATATTCTATTTGTTCAAATTGATCTTGTATATTAACAAAAGCTTCTACTATTTTGGGATCAAATTGTTTTCCAGATTCGTTTGTTATTATATCAAAAGCTTCTTGATGAGTTTTTCTTTTATGCGTATAAATTCTATTTGCCCTAATCGCATCATAAGTATCAGCAACTGAAACAATTCTTGCAGAAATCGGAATTTCGTCTCCTTTTAATCCATAAGGATAACCCTTACCATCCCATCGTTCATGATGATAAAGACAAATTTCATAAGGAATTTTGAGAAAATTTATATATAAACTATAAGATTCGTCCTCTTTAAAAATATCCATTATTTTTTGGATATATTCTGCTCCTATTTTAGTATGAGTTCTCATTATTTTTAATTCTTCATCATTTAGTTTTATATCTTTTGCAAGAATTTGGTTTGGAATTCCCATTTTTCCTATATCATGTAAAACTGATGTATAATTAATATCTTTTACATATTCATCCAAATCATAGTTATCAACTTCTATAAGTCCCATTCTTTTTGATTCTTCACTTAGATAAGATGTCAATGTTCTTATTTTTTGTAAATGCTTTGATGTTTCTCTATTATATTCTTCAACTAAAGAACATATTAGCGAGATTAACATAATTTTGTGCATTTCAATTGTTTTTTTTGCTTTCATAAGAGTATAGTTTGTAAAAGAAAGTTCTGTTATCAAAGTATCAGTTTTTTGAAAATAATTAAGTTCTACGTTTGCTGATATATTTTGGGCACTTAAAAGATATAAGTATAACCTATTTTTTTGATCATATTGAACTTTTCCATTAATTTTGAAATACAGATAAGGATGAATATGTTCTTCTTCTTCCAACATATAATTTTTTATCATTATTGGGAATTGAAATTCTTTTACTTCAATTTGGCTAGCACCGCCTCGTATTTGTGGTAAATATTTTTCAAACAATATATCAATATAAAAAGACTGGGCAAATTCATTTTTTTCCATTTCTATTTCATCAAGAAATTTTTGAGAAACATTTATCAATTTTCTATTATGATCGAAAATTATTTGATATTTTTCTTCATTTATTTGATCAAGTAATTCTGTTACTTTTTTGCTTGAATGTTTTTGTAAAAAAAGATATTTTTTCTTAAGAATTAGATAATTTCTTAAAAGTCTTTTAAATGCTATTCTACTTTTTTTAAAAGCAACAGCAACAAAATTGAATTTTTTTTGCAATATTAAATAATTTTTCTTTAATTCTTCAAATGCTTTATTTTCACTCATTAGTCTTTCCAAATTTATTTATACTAACGATTTCTATAACAGATTAAATATATAAACTTTAATCTATGATAATTTGCGACAATCAGTGCTAATCTGTGTTATAGTATAAGAAATAATATCTTTAGTGTCAAATATTTTTTTTATTTAAATTTTTTGTTGACTTTTAATAATTATATTAGTATATTCTAATATAAGAATATTATAATAATAGGAGATTTATATGAATGTAACAGTTTATTCTACTACAAGTTGTCCATATTGTACAATGGTAAAAAATTATTTAAAAGGAAAGAATGTTAGTTTTACAGATTACGATGTAGGTAGGGATCAAGAAAAAGCAAGAGATATGATTAGAGTTTCTGGGCAAATGGGAGTTCCTGTACTAAGCATCAATGGTAAGGTTATTGTTGGGTTTAACCAAGCCGCAATAGATTCTGCATTAAAAATTAATTGATTATTAGTAATTTTTCAAACAAATGGGATAACCCATTTGTTTGATCTTTTTTTAAAATTTTTAGTAAATTGTATAATTTAAAATCTTTATTTGATAAATACGCTAAGAGTACCCATGAACCAATGAATTATTTTTTTATCATCAGTTCATTATTAGATACCCTCTATTTACAAAAATTAATTATTCGTCATACTCTTCACCGTAATCATCATAATCATCATCAACATCTTCGTCTTCATCATCAAAATCTTCATCATCAAAGTCTTCTTCGTCTTCGTAATCATCATCATCAAAATCATCATCTTCTTCATCATCAAAATCTTCATCACCAAAGTCTTCATCATCGAAATCATCGTCTTCAAAATCATCGTCTTCAAAATCGTCATCGTCGAAGTCTTCGTCATCAAAATCTTCTTCTTCAACTTCCTCTTCTTCAGAGTCTTCAGTTCCTTCGTATTCTATGTCATCATCCTCTTCATCAAAATCTTCATCATCATCGAAGTCTTCATCATCATCATCGAAGTCTTCATCATCATCTTCAAAATCTTCATCGTCTTTTGGCATAAGAAAGTATTCTTTTTCTAATAATTCTTCATTTTCAAAGTTAAGCATATTACACTCCCCGTGTTTAATATTTATTTTCAGTGAGTCTATTACAAATGATTAGAGGTGTCAAGCCCCTTCTTAAAAATTATTTTAAACTATTTTTTATTTCATTAATTATAGACTCATCTGGTTTTAAAATTGTTTCTATTATATTATTCTTCATAGAATAAACTAAAAGATCATATTGTTCCAAAAGAATTTGAGCCAAAGGCCAGGATTCTTTTTCCATAATACACCAAAATATTTTTATTTTGTTTTTGAATTTTACTAATTCTTTTAGAATTTTATTTTTTTCTAAACAATCTTTCATATTATAATAATAAAACTTTAAATATTTCAAGTCTTTTTTTATAAAAAAAGAAATATTTTTTTTATTTTTTACATAAAAGTTTACCAAATGATTAAATTTGAAAAATAATCTTTTTTCTGAATCAAATATTTTCATTAAAACATAATTAGAAAAATCTGGCTCAAAAAAAAACAAAAAAGAAATTCTTTCATCACATATGGTAATTAATTTAGAAAATATTACAGAAAATATTCCAAATCCAACTAAATACACTTTAGAAGAATCATCGATAGAGTTTATTAATTTATAATAAAAATTGACAAAATTATCGATATTATAATCTTCTCGTTTTATTTTTAAAGAAGTATTTGGCATCGAAAAAAGTAATTTATAATTATCTATATCCAATTTTGAAAATAATAATTCAAATAATGATTCATTAAATGGGAACAATGGAGAAAAAATAATTATATCTTTACCATTACCTTTTTCTTTAATTGTAAGAATGTCTTTATAACCGTTATTTATTTTCAACTTTATTTTCCTGTATTTTTAAAACTATTTCGTTTATTTTATTCTTATTTATTTTTCCCATTTCATTTTTTGGTATTTTCATACTAAAAAAATATCTTGGTACTGCATAACCAGGTAAATGTTTCTTTAATTCATTTTTCATTTCGGAGTTTGATTGTGGAAACTCATTCTCATAAATTACAAATACCTTTTCGTCTATTTCACCAATATAAATAATATCATCTGTTATTTTTTGGCAAGAAATTTGATAAAAATATTCTTTTATCTTCTCTGTAATATATTGTAAGTCAACTCTTTTGCCACTTATCTTTACAAATCTTGTGTTTCTACCAATAAGGCTAAATTTGTTAGCATCTGATAGTTTAACAATGTCACCAGTATTATAGTATTTTTCTTTACCATAAATCGCTGGCGAATCAATTATTAATTCTTTAATATTTTCATCATTTTCGTAATAATCACAATTATTATTTATGATTTTTACATAAGAAAATAATTGCCAATCATTTTTTATAGCAGAGATTCTAAAAGCAATGCCTCCTGTTTCAGTTGAACCATAAACTTCTGTTATCTTAATATTTTTTTTAAAAAATTCAGCTGAAATTTCATAAGAAAGCGGAGCAGATGAACTTACTAACATTTTACATTTTCTAAACTTTTCTATTAAGTTTAAATTTACAAACATCTTGTAATAAGATGGAATAGATATAAAATAAGAAATTTGTTTTTTTTCAACAAAATCTGCTATTGTTTCTGGTGTAAAATTATAGTCTATTATAAGCTTACAATTTGTATATAAAGGTAATAAAAATCCAAAAAGGAATCCATAAATATGATACAAAGGTATTGTAAAATAGAATGTATCATTTTCTTTTATATCAAATATTTTTTTTAATTCTTGTAATTCTGTTATTAAATTTTGATAGGTTTTTGGTATTAATTTGGGTTTTCCAGTTGAACCTGATGTATAAAGGTATAATAAATGGTCATTTTCATTTATAGATTCTGAAAATAAGAAGTTTTTACCAACTTTTAATGTTAAGTCATCGTTTATAAATATAAAATTATCTATGTTTTTATTGTCAGAAATAAAAATTTTATCAAAACAAATATAATCTTCTGATTTTATTTCTATAGGGATAAGAACTATTTTTGCTTCAAGACTTTGTAAAGCTAAAAACATAAAAATAAATAATTTTCTATCTTTAATATCTAAATAAACTTCTTTATTTTTCCAATTAGTTGATATATTTAGTAAGTTTTTTTTTAATGTTTCTATTTTTTTTAATATTTCTTGGTTATCAATTTCTTTTTCATTTTCTTCAAGAGAAAAATTAAGATTTTGGCTAAATAGAGAGTAGAAGTTAGTTTTCAAAGTTTTACCTCAAATAAATAGAATTTTCCTTCAATTTCTTCAATTATAAGGCTATTTCCTAAAATATCAAGATAGAAAGGAAGTGCGAGTCTAAAAATTATTCCAGACGGATTATCTTGTTTTAGTGGATATTCTGTGTAAATTTTTTTATCAGTTTTATTTTTTAACTCATAAAAGTATTTTTTATCTACAAATAAAGATTTTGAATCAAAAAACATACTACTATTTATTATTTCTTCTAAATTATCAAATATTCCAACAAATTTAAACCCTTTTTCGCAAAAAGGAGTTATTCTATAAGATATAAAAGATGATACTATATTTAATTTTACACTCTGATCAAGTTCAAAAAAAGGAGAAGTTTCTTCACCTGTTATAACAACAAATTTTTCATCAATTAAGACTTTATTTTTTATGTAATTTATAAAAGATAAATTAGTCGCTAATCCGTCAGAAATAGTTGTACAATAGTTATGTTTTTTCTTAATTATTGTGTAATATCCAAGTGGAGTATTATGAACCGAGTTGTGAAATAGGGTAGGGCTCACAAGTTCCATATCGTCTATTACGATATTTTTAATTATTTTATCTGTTGTGTCAATTTCTGCAAAACCACTAAATAAATATATTTCTTCATTATTAGCTAAGTTTTTACCAGGTCCTTCTTCTATAACGTAAAAAACTCCCAAAGACATTTGGCTCATTCTTTTTTTTAATTGAGGATTTATATTAACAACAGCAGTTGAAATTTCTTTTATAAAAGAGAAATTTTCAAATTTTTGGGAAGATGAAAATAAGCCTTCTTCATAATATTTTTTTATATCTTCTTTAGTTTTAATATAAGAATTTAAAATGGATATATCTTCTATCATAGAATAATTCATAAGCTTTCCTATTTGTTTCTTTTCTTTTTTGCTTCTTTTTTCTTTGATATAAAGAAAAAAGAAGGAACATTGGTTAAACAACAAACTTGAGTATGCCAATGACTTTCTTTCTTTTTTGTTGAAAGAAAAGAAAGAGAAAAACTAAATAATTTTAACCAAAATACTAAAATTATTGCCTCCAAATCCAAATGAATTTTTTAAAAAGTATTTTACATCTTTTTGTATTGTTTTTAATGGAATATAATCTTTATCAATAGGGTCACAAAAAGATTTAGGTTGATAAATTTTTTTATTTTTTAACATAGCAATAGCTATTGCTATTTCAGTAATAGTTGATGCTCCAAGAGTATGACCTATAAAATGTTTTAGAGAGGTCACAGGTATAGGATTTTTAAAAATTGATTTAATAGTTTTTAATTCTACTTCATCATTCATTATTGTACCAGTACCATGAGCATTTATATAGTCAACATCTTCGATTGATACAGAAGATTCTTTTAAAGTCTCTAATATACACTGTTTTTGAATTTCTCCTTCTGGATCAGGTGAAGATATATGATAACCATCAGAATTTGAAAAACATCCTGTTATTTCGGCATGAGGAGTATCTTTTGGGTTGGATTCTAAAAATAGAAGTCCTCCTCCTTCACCAAGAGATAATCCATCTCTCTGATTTGTCAATGGTTTTGTACCTGTATGACTAACTAATTTGAGAGAGTCAAATCCAATCATAGTTGTTAATGCTAAAGTGTCAATTCCAAGTATTAATGCTTTATCTATAATTCCATTTTTTATAAATTTATAAGCTTGGAGAATACTATGCCCTGATGATGAGCAGGCAGTAGAAAAAGTATAGCCATCAATAAATTTATTTTTATACTTTGTTTTAATATCATCCATTGTTTTATTGAAAAAATGATTTTGAAATAATGGGTATTGTATTTTTTTGTCGATAAGTTCTTTATATATTTTTTCTGTTTCTTTTATACCACCAGTAGAAGTTGCAAGAAAAAGTGGAATTTTATCAATATTTATTAATTTATCATCAATAATCGATAGTAAGTTAAAAGCTATATTAGAACATCTTGCAGTTTTTTCATTTTCTAATTTATTATTTATAATGAAGTGAGGATATTTAAATTTTTCATCTTCTTTCGGAGTATAAATAGGAATATTCCCATTTTCTAAATTTAAAAGAGTTTCATTAGTGTTTATTCCAAGAGCAGATATTGATTTATAATAAGTTATATAAACGTTATTTTTTTGCATTTTCTGTTATAAACTCGTCAAGAGATTTAAATGTGTTAAATTTTTCATTAATAATATGATTGTCTTTAATTTTTATACCATATTTTTTTTCTATTTCTACTATTAGTTCTAAGACATCGATAGAATCAAAAAATAAACCATCTTCGCCAATTAATATTGTATCATCATTTATTGTGTTAATTGTTACATCGCTATCTTTAACAATATCTACTATAATTTTTTTTAAATCATCTGAATTAGCCAAAACAAAACTCCTCGTTTATCGAAATTTATCAAAACATAAATTGTATTTTTAGATTAACAAATTTTAATCATTTACCATCTGAGTTTATTCAATTTAGTATAAAAATATTATCATTTTTTTTAACATTGTATTAGAATCTACGGAAACAATGGGTATTTACTCATTTTTCCGTAGTTTAAAATAAAACTTTCTTAAATCTGAGAAAGTTTATAATATATTTTTATTTTTTATCGTTTGTTACATCTTTAGTCGTTGGATTTAATACTGTTTTTTCTGCTTCTAAACTAAAATTTATTGATTTTAATATATCAGTAACTTTTTTTAGGTCTTTTTTCTTTAATCCATCTTTTAACTCATAATACTTGTTTGTTGCATCTTTTTTATAAAAGCTATTGATAACAGTTTTATCTTTTTCTTCTTTTATTTTATTCATTAATTTAGTTTCAAAGTCTTCCACTGTTAATTTTTGTGGAGCAGAAAAAGATACTTTTTTAGTAGTAGATTGATATTCTTCTGATTCTGTTTGAGCAATATCAATTTCTGATATTACTGTGTCTCTTGAGAAACTAGAAGATATTAAACCTATAACAATGATTATAACTAAAAATAAAGTAAACAAAATAGTAGTAATTCGAGTCAACATAGAGCCTGAACTTGCTCCAAAAAATGACTGAGAAGAACCACCTATCATTCCAATTCCACCACCGCTTTTATCTTCTTGGAGAAGAATAACAGCTATCATTAGAATACAAATTATAAAAACGACAGAAACAAGAACAATTAATAATACTTCCATATTTTATCCTATTTATTTTTGAAATTTTGCTATTCTTGTAAAAGAATCTACTTTTAAAGAAGCTCCACCAACTAATGCCCCGTCAATGTTTTCTTTACTCATAAGTCCATCAACACTGGTATCTGTTACAGACCCACCATATTGAATTGTTATATTATCAGAAACTTCTTTACTATATAAATCTTTAATAGTATTTCTAATAAAAGCATGAACTTCTTCTGCTTGTTCTGGTGTAGCAACTTTACCTGTACCTATAGCCCATACTGGTTCATAAGCTATAACTATGCTTTTCATATCATCTGCTGATATGTTTTTTAGACCGCCTACAACTTGAGTTTTTACAACATCATTTGTTTTGCCTGATTCTCTTTCAGATAAAAGTTCACCAACACAAAAAACGACTTTAAGACCTTTTTTTAATGAAAAAGATATTTTTTTATTGATTAATTCGTCTGTTTCTTTGTAAATTGTTCTTCTTTCTGAGTGCCCAATTATAACATATTCAACACCTAAATCCAAAAGCATATCAGCAGAAACTTCACCAGTAAAAGCACCTTTTTCATTATCATTTACATTTTGAGCACCAAGTTTAATAATAGAGCCTTTTATTTCTTGTGCTACTGCGTCCAATGCTGTAAAAGGAGGTGCAATCATAACATCTACATCTTTATCAACATTCTTTATTGATTCAACAAGTTGTTTAGCAAATTTTTTTGCTTCACTTGGAACTAAATTCATTTTCCAGTTTCCAGCTATTAAATATTTCCTCATCCTAAACACTCCAAACTATTGATTTTTTTGCTATTGATTATACATTTATTTTTGGAAAAGTCAAAAGTTTTTTTATACTGCATTGAAAATTTCTTAATTAAGTATATCTTATAAAGTTTTTTGATATTTAATTTAAATCTAAAAATATTTAAAATTAAAATTTTTAGAGGACATTTTACTTGCAAACTTCTATTAAAATTATATAATAATAATTACTTAAAATGATTACTTAATAAAAACAAGGATTTATCTATGAATAGGTTAAGAAAAACAAAGATAATTTGTACTATGGGACCCGCTGTAAAAAATTTAGAATCAATAAAACAACTTATGTTAGCTGGTATGAATATTGCTCGTTTTAATTTTTCTCATGGGGATCATATTTACCATAAAGAAATGATTGATTTGGTAAGAGCTGCAAGTAAAGAAGTTGGTATTCCTGTTGCATTATTACTTGATACAAAAGGTCCAGAGATAAGGACTGGTGCTATTAAAGATGGCAAAACTATAAACCTAATTACTGGAAACAAAATTACTTTAACTACTGATGAAGTAGAAGGTACAGATAAATTATTGTCAATTTCTTATAAAAAACTTCCAGAAGAAATAACAGCTGGCAAGCACATATACATAGCAGATGGCTTAGTTGATCTTGAAGTAGAAAAAGTTGAAGGAAAATTAATTAAGTGTATTGTTAGAAATGGAGGAGAATTTGGAAGTAAAAAGAATGTTAATGTAATTGGTGTAAAAACTTCTTTACCTGCTGTAACAGAAAAAGATGTGGCTGATATTGTTTTTGCTGTTGAACAGAAAATGGATTTTATTGCAGCTTCATTTATTAGAAAACCAACGGATGTTAGAGAAATTAAAAATATTCTAAACAAATATAAATCAAAAATAAATATAATTTCAAAAATTGAAGATGAAGAAGGTCTTGAGAATATAGATGAAATAATTAGGGTTTCTGATGGAATAATGGTAGCAAGAGGAGATTTGGGTGTTCAGATAAATACTGAAGAAATACCATTGGTACAAAAACGAATTATTTCAAAGTGTAATAAAGAAAATAAGCCTGTTATTACAGCAACACAAATGCTTGATTCCATGATACATAATCCAAAACCAACAAGAGCAGAAACAACAGACGTTGCAAATGCTATTTTTGATGGTACAGATGCAATTATGCTTTCTGGAGAGACTGCAAATGGAAAATTTCCTGTATTAGCAGTAAAAACTATGCACAATATAGCCTTATCAATTGAAAGTTCATTAGAATATGCCGAAAAATGCAAAACTTATTTTGAATTTGGGAAAAATAATAATATGTCAGATACTATTGCAAAGGGTGCTTTTATGATTGCATCTGAAATTCGTGCTGGTTCTATTCTTACTCCAACAACACAAGGTACAACTCCTAAATTGATAAGTAAATATAGACCTATTCAAAATATAATAGCAGTAACAACATCGGAAGAGGTTCAAAGAAGATTATTAATATACTGGGGAATTTATCCAATAGTTACAGAACTTGTTTCTGATTCTGATTTAATGATTAATAATGCTTTAAAGGTTGCTATTGATAATAATTATGTGAAAAACTTTGATAAAGTTGTAATTTTGGCTGGAGTGCCAATTAGTTCGCCTATTATGCTTAATATGATAAAAGTTCATCAAGTTTGTAATATTTTGGGAAAAGGAACAAGAGGTTTTGGAAAACCTAGCTCTGGTAAAATCGTAAAGGCAGAAGATATTAGTGAAGCAATTATGAGTATAAAAGGTGATGGAGAAGAAATTTTATTGACAAAATATATAGATGAAACTTTTAAACCTCTTTTTAAGAATTTAAAAGGAATAATACTTGAAGAATATTCTGCTATTCATTGGGATGAAATAAAAAAAGAAAATCCAAATTTATCTTATGTAGCTGGCGTTACTCATGCCTTAAAATATCTTGAAAATGGTTTAATTGTAACTGTTGATGGTGAAGAAAAATTGATTTATGAAGGTGTTATTGAGGATAAAGACTAGAATTAGGAAAATTTAAGACCTGACAGGTTTCAAAAACCTGTCAGGTCTATAAAGAATTAATCATTTATCACGCATATAAGTAATACCGTGCCAATCATCTGGTGGTGGGGTTATCAAATATTCACGACATCTTTTGCTTATAATTTCAGATGGATGAGAAAATAAATCTGCGATTATTGGTAGTTCTGTAAATATATCTATAGCTTTTTGCCATTCTCTTGATAGATAGAATTTCATACCTTTTTCATATAATTCAATATATTTTATTGTTGTATCACTTAAATTTGAGATTTTATCTATAACTTCATAGATTTTTATTTCTTTATTCTTACCTTTTACAGCAACCAAATCGATAAATCTTGTTTGAATAACATCTTTAACTTGTTCGTAAACGGATTCGCTTATTAAAATATTCGTTTTATAATATTTGTTTAAAGATTCTAATCTGGAAGCAAGATTTACATTATCGCCTATTGCAGTATAACTTAGTCTTTCACTGTATCCCATATTCCCAATAATAGCTTCGCCTGAGTTTATACCTATTCTAGTATTAAATTCTGGTATATTAAGTTCTTTTAATTTTATGTTTATTTTTTTATTTATTTTTATACACGCTATCGCAGCAAGACAAGCATTTAATTGATGATTTTTAATTTCTTTAGGTGCACCCCAAATAGCCATAATCGAATCACCTATAAATTTATCAACAATTCCATTAGATTTTAAAATAACTTTTGTTAGTGATGATAGATAGAATCCTAAAACTTTTGATAAAAGCTCTGGTTTTATTTGTTCAGATATTTTTGTAAAATTTTCAATATCTGAAAAGAATATACTTATTTGTTTTTTTTCAGCACCAAGAATTGCTTCTTTATTTTCGACTACCAATTCGGATACTATCTCAGCAGGAACATATTTTTTAAATGAACGCAAACTTTTTTTCATATTACCCAAAGCTATTATTATCTTGCGTATTTCAAATATTTTTGATTTAAGTGTTAAGTCAGAATTTATTTTAAATTTTTGAATATTCAACATATCATCAGTGATAATTACCAGCGGTTTAGTAATTCTTTTTGATAGAATGATACTTATAATAACAGATATAATTGTTACAATTAGTGTTACAATAACTATTATAATTAAGTTGTAAAATTGATATTGTCTAATTTTAGCTACTGAAATATCTATAGCTAAAACACCTTCAAAATTTTTATTTTTATCATAAAACGGAGCATATCCTGTTAACCAGGTACCCCATTTATCAGTATAAATTTTTTCATCAACAAAAATTTCGTATTTACCTGAAAAAGCTTTTAACATTCCATCTGGTGGATTATCAATTATATCGCCAACATGAGAGCGATTTTTTATATCATCAGTTGCATCTACTACAAAGTATATTTTACCTTTTTCATTCATTCGCAATGTATATATGTAATAAATATCTATATTAATTTTTCTATATTTAATTAAATAATTATAAATTTGTTTGAAATTTTCTAAATTTTCATCATTTTTGTTCTTGATATTTTTATGAGTCTCTGCATCTATGGAGATTACAGCTGAATGCAGTGTTATAGCAAGTTCTTTTTTTAAAGAATTTAATATATAACTACTCATAATAAATAATGTTATCAAAGATAAAAATAAACTTGTTATAATAACTATACCAACGATCGAAGTTGATATGGTGAATCTAAGGGAAAATCCATCTTTAAGTTTTATTTTGTTATTTAGATTATAAAAATTTTTTTTCACAAGTGTTTGATGCTCTCCTTTTTATTAGTAGAAAAAATTGTAGTTTACTCATTTCAAAAAGTCAAGATAATTATAAAAATAATTTGACAAAATAAATTAGTTTAATTATTACAGTAAAGAGTTTTGTATATCTAGGATTATATATTGGATAAGAAATTTAAAATAATTTTACTAATTTCTCTTGCCTTTCATTTAATTTTTGCGAGTGTATTTATTTATTTTTTAAGTAAGAAAACTTTTTCGTTAAAATATAAGGAAGAAAAAAAAATAACTTTAAGTATAAAAAAAGTTACTAAAAAAGAAATTATGAAAAATATAACTAAAAATTTGTATTCAAAAAAAATGTTTGACGCCATGGAGAAAGGAGATATTGAAGATAAATTTAAAATAGAGAGTAACATTTCTATGAATAATAATGTTAAAATAAATGTAAATAACAAGACTTATTCGATTAAAACTGGTAATATTAATTTAGAGAGCATAGATAATAATGATATTGATTTGTTTGAGGATGAAAACTTTAACAAAAACATAGAAGAAGAGTTAAAGCTACTTGATATTTCACCAGTAAGATTTGTTGACGGCGAAAAAAGAAATTTGGTTAGTGATTTTAAAGAAGAATTAAACGTCATTGATCTATCGTTTAATACAAATTGTAAAGTTATGATAAACATAGATGGCAATGGTAATGTAGTTAGTACAGAGATGTTAGAATCAACTGGTGATATAGAAAAAGATAATAAAATTCTTTCTGTTATAAAAAAATGGAAATTTGAAGAAAACAGTAAATTAAATCAAGTAGCAATTGTAGAACTCAAATATTATCTGAAATAATTTATTGTGAGTATAAAATGATAAAAGTTAAAACTATTATTATTAACATGATTTCATTTTTAATTTTATTAATTTTCTTGATTTTTACACTTTATTTTATAAATATCGTTGTATATAAATATTTTTTAGAGTCTAAAACTAAATTATTAGAAGAATTTAAAGAATTAACAGGTTTTAACATAAAATACAAAAAATTATCTCCAAATATAATCAGTTCTATTAAAGTGTTTGAAGTGGTAATATATGATGATCTTGGTACAAAACTTGAAGTTGGAGACCTTGAAGTTGACTATTCAATAATTGCTTTTTTGAAAAATAAAAAAAATTTCTTATCAATAATAAAAAAAGTTAAGCTAAATACTTTTAGTTTTTCTGCAAGCAAAGAAGATATTTTAAATAAAGTAAATGTTATTCGTTCTAAATTTAATAACTCAAAAACTTCTCAAAGTAAAAATAAAGATTTGTTAAATTTGCAAAATCTTGTATTTGAGATTAAAAATGGCAAGATTGGAATAATAGATAAGGATAATAGATATTCTGTTAATCTTAATGATTTAAAAATAACTTTTAAAAACCAAATTAAAATAGATTCTTTAATAAGTCTTAAAGTGGATATAAACAAAAAATTTTATGGAAACATAACTGTTAAAATAAACGGGGTTATTAAAGACCTAAAAAATATCGCAACCAATTTTAATTTAGACTTTCAAAAAATAGAGCTAAATAATATTAAATTAAAAAGACAAAAAATATCTTTTGAAAATAATGGGCTTGATATAAAAATTGAAAGGCTTAAAGATTTACTTCCTGTAAGATTATTACTAACTAAAAATAAGGATTTATTAAATGCAAAGATTTCTTTAGATAATTTTATTATAAATGATTTTCTTATTACAAAACTCAAACAAACAAATTTACCAAAATCAATTATTTTGAAAGCAGATGTTTCTTATAATTTAAAGTCTAAAGAAATTAATGGAAACTTAGATTTTGATGTGTTTTTTTATAAACTTGCATTTTTCAAAAATCTCAAAATTGTTGGTGATATTGATATTCTAAAAAATGTTACTTCAATTAACAATATTAGAGTATATAATGGTACAAATTATAATTTTATAGATTTAAAAGGCGTTATTCCTCTAAATTTGGAATATTTTACATTAGATTTGAAACTTAAAGATTTTAATTTCCCATCTGTAAAATTAAACTCTGATATATTTTTAAAAAAACAAAATAATAATATTTATATAAATAGTGATTACCTTCTTGTGAATGGTAATGATCTTGGTAGACTTTCTTATAATATAGAAATTCAAAAAAATAAATATATTATAAATAGTTTGAATGATTTGAATGGTTATTCTTTAAATGGAATAATTTATAACAATAAAAATAAATTTAGTGCTTTTTTGGAACATAATTTTAATAATTTTAGTATTAGTACCGTAGTTAAGTCTTTTAAAAAGGATTTTAAACCAAATTTTTTTATGGATGGCAAAGTTAAAACGAATATAATAAATAACGATATTAGCATAGAAGAATCGATGCTAACTTTAAATGATGGTAAAAATCAGCTATCAAGTTTTAAAATAAATCTAAATAATAAAATTCTTAACTTTTATGACTTAATTGTATATAAATATAATGTTACATCAAAAGGTTATTTTGACTTTGGGAAAATTCCTGCTGTTTTTTTTGCAAATATTAATAAAGATAAGTATGATTTTAACATAACTTCAACAATTTCTAAAGATAGAATAAATTTCTTTATAAATGATCAATTTAGTTCTTTGATAAATCTTTCTGGAAAATATCTCACTGTTAAGGCTGATAAATTTAAAATTCCTTATAAAGATAGAGAAATAGAGGTTAATTTTGATTTTGTTTTTGATATTAAGAATCAAAGAATAAAGGAAAATAGTTTTTCTATTGATAATATTAGTCTTTTTGCTGGAGAAAATGGCAAAATCACATCAAATATGATTTATGAGGATAATTTTTTAATTTTTGATAATTTTGTTTATAGTGATAATTCTAATAAAATAAGTGGGAAGATAACAAATGAATTTTATTCAACCGATAGACTCAGATTAAGTGCGAGTGGATTTTTGAAGGATGAAGGAAAAGGAGAATCTTATTCTATAAGTTATAAAATAACTGATGATCAAATAGACGGTAAGCTTTATGTAACCCACATGGATATAAAGAAATTTATAAAAAATAATTTTAAAGGATTTTTAAACCTCAGATTTAATATTTATGGTGATATTAAAGACCCTAATATTGATTTTGATGGCAATATAACTGAGGCAAAGATTGGAAAAAATGATTTAGTTGGATATTTTTTTGTTAAAAAATTAGAAGATAAAATTTTTATAAAAAAATTATTTTTACAACTTGGTGGAAATAAAGTATATGTTAAAGATTCTGATGTTTTATTTGATAAAAATAATAAAAAAATTATAAATATTGGTGGTAATATATATTTTGAAGGATTAAGTAAAATTTTAAAGACTGATTTCTCAATAAAAGGAGAATTTACAGACTTTAAAGATAATGAGAATCCTTTGAGTTTTGATATAAATTTTGATAAAATAACTTTAGGTTTTCTTAAAGGTTCGTCATTTGGAGAAATTGAGAAATTTCCAGCAATTCAGTTTAATTTGAGTAAAAATGAGAGTACTTATGTATTTAAAAATTATGGTAAAAAAATAATTTATGCAACAAAAAAGGATGGTAGTTATTTACTTAAACTCTACAATGAAGAGCAGAATGTTTTGGATTCTAAATTTGAAATAAATAAAGAAAATGTTGATGGTAATTTTGTTTTTACTAAGTTTCCTATTAATGTAGTTTATAGGCTCTTAAAGCCTTATGTTGGGGTAGAAGGAGGATTACTTGATGGAGAAATACAGTTAAAAGGAACTAAAACTAAGCCAGAATATTACGGTAGGTTAAATCTTTACTATGGAATTGTTGATTTACCTCAATATTTGCAAGAAAAAATTACAAATATAACTGGAATTATTGTTGCTGACAAAAATAAAATTTTGGTCAATAATGTTAATGGAGTTGTAAGAAATGGGAATGCTCATGGATATGGAGAAGTTGTTTTTAATGGTTTAAAATTTGAAGGATATTCTTTTAAATTAAACTCTGATATGGTGCCAGCCTTGATTAAGGCAGGTCCTGTTGATGCAAGAGGTTGGGGGTTAGTCGAAAATTTTACAATAGAGGCAAGAGATGGCTCTTTTAATTTTATAGCAGATTTACTAATTGATCAAGCAGAAATTAATCTTGCAAGTTTAATTGGTGGTGATGGTAGAAAAAATAGTGATCCTCCTAAAACAATACCTATAAATGTGTTTATAAATTTTAAAGCTGGCAAAAAAGTAAAAGTAAACTATCCAATAATAAAGGGTAATATAAAAGAAGGTGATGTTTTTACTGTTAAATATATTGGAAGTGAACCAAATATTTATCTTGGTGGGTTAGTTGGCTTAGATAAAGGAGAAATAAACTATTTTAATAAAAGTTTTAAGATAGAAAAAGCAACTTTTCAATTTGATGAAAATGATCCAAAAATAAATCCTTATGTAAATATTAGCTCATTTTATAGAACAAGAGACACAAAGGGTGAACAGGTTAAAATAAATTTAAATGTTCAGGATAGACTTCTTTCTTTTAAAACTATTTTTACTGCGATTCCATATAAAAGTACGGAAGATATAAATACTCTAATTGGTGTGGCAATAGCAACAAATACTGATAATAACTTTCAAAATACAAATAATAATCAAAATTTAAATAATTTAGACAATAATCAGATTTCTCAGTTAAATTCGGATACTATAGCTTCAAATCAAAACCTTGATACCATTATTAATACAACTAATTATTTTAGTAATGCTTTTTTATTTAGCCCTATTGAAAATAATATAAAAAGGGTTACTGGGCTTGATACTTTTTCTATGAATACTGAGTTTTTTGGAAACATTATTAAGTCAAATACCAATCTTTTGGATGTCTTAGATAATTCATCTTTGACAATAGGGAAGTATTTATCCAATGAAATTTATCTTGGTTCTAGTATGACTTTTAAGAAAAAAAGGACACTTCAAGATATGTTTTTTTTGCCGTTTCAAGATAAAAACTATGGATTAAATCTCCAATTTATGTTACAAGTAGAGTTGCCTTATGTTTCTTTTGGCTATTCTTTTATTCCGAAAGAAAATATAATAAATTCAGATCATAAAATTTCTTTTGAAGCAAATTTTAAATTTTAAAATATGAAATAGGATGGTATAATGAAAAAAAGGATTATTCTTTTCGTTTTAGTAATTGTGTCTTGTTTTATGCTTTTTAGTGAGGAAAACGTAGAAGGCAAAATAATAAATAAGATTATTCTTAAAGGCTTAAAGAAAGCAAAAAAGAAAGATGTTTTAGCGACTATGATGACTAAAGAACAGATGCCTCTTGATATGGTTTTGATTGAACAGGATTATCAAAATCTTATAGCACTAGATTCTTTTGATGAAATAGAAATTAGTACTAACGAGGCTTACGATGAAACTACAAAAATGCCTTTGCCTGGAATGATTGATTTAGTTTTTGAATTTTTTGAAAAATCAACTGTACAAAAGATAATTTTTGAGGGTAATAATAATATAGCCTATGGTTTTTTAATAGGAGATGTTACTATAAAAAGAGGAGATTTCTTAAAAAAATCAGCTATAATAAACGATATAAATATACTAAAAGATAAATATCGAAAAAAAGGATTTACCTATGTTGATATAACATATAAAATAAACCAAACTGATGAATTAAAAGCTAAAAATCAGGTTGATTTAGTTTTTGTTATAAATGAAGGTGTTGAGACTTATGTTTCTGAAATAATAATAAATGGTAATGATAAATATTCTGATTTTACTCTAAAAAGCAAGATGAAAACAAAAGAACGGAAATTTCTTGGATTACAAAAGGGTATTTTTGTAGAGAGTGATTTCTATCAGGATATTGAGGATATAAAAAAATATTATAGAGATCAGGGATTTTATTTTGTTGATATACTAGAACCAGAAATTACCAAATTTGAGATAGAAGAAGAAGGTAAAAAAAGAGAAATAACAAGAATTAAAATTCAAATAAAAGAAGGCAAACAGTACAAATTTGGTGGTTTAATTATTGAAGGTAATAAGATATTTTCTTCTGATGATTTAACATATAATTTGAAATTAAGAAAAGATAATATTTTTAATTACTCTAAATTTCAAGAAGATAAATTTACAATTCAGAAGAAATATAACGATTATGGCTATGTTCAAACAGTAATAGAAGAAGAACCGATTGTTGATAATGAAAATAGTACAATATCATTCAAATTTAAGATAACTGAGTCAAAAAGAAGTTATATAGAGGCTGTTTATTTTAAAGGTAATACAAAAACAAAAAATTATGTACTTTATAGAGCAGTTTCTACTGAAGCCGGACAAATTTTTGATTATTCTAAATTAGTTTCTTCTGTTTACGGGCTTATGAATCTTGGTTTTTTTACAAAAGCAGAGCCAGACGTTCAACAAGGAAGTGCCCCAGGTCTATTAAAAATTACTTATTTACTTGAAGAACAATCAACTGCTGAAATTAGATTTGGTTTACAGATTACTACAAACAAATGGCCACCAGAAGTTACTTTATTTGGTGAGTTAACAGAAAAAAACTTTTTGGGAAGAGAGTTAGTAGTTAGTGGAAAAGTAGACCTTTCTTTATATAAGCAAGGTTTTACTTTTAGTATTGATGATCCTTGGTTTTTTAATTATCCATGGAGCCTTGGAGCATCTGCAAAATTTTATCACGAATGGGAACAAAAAGTATTAAAGACGCTTTCTGGAAAAGATTGGGAAAAGTATAGGGCTGATTCTAATTCATCTGGAACTCCAAGTGAGGATGATTTAAGAACTTATTTTAATGATAAATATGCAAATAATGATGAGTCAAATCCAAATTATATTGGAGCAAATGGTCCTGGTTCATGGGCTAATATGGGTATTCATTATATAAATTTTGAAATGGCTGCAAGAACTGGGTATAGATTCTTAAAATATTTTAGTGTTTCAGGAGACCTTTCTGTAACTCCAATTTATGCATTTTTACCAACTGATGCAAATGGCAAAACTTTTGTAAACATGAATGATATTTATTATAATTCTTATAGAGACATGTTAAAAAATAATAGCGGTTGGTCTGTAAAATCGAGGATTTCTACAACATTTGCAATAAACACGACCTATCAAAGAATAAATCCTTATGAAGGTATAAGATTTTCTTTCACAAATTCATACACATTTGGACATTATGATTCTGTTGGGCTTAGTTCAAAATTTACTGTTTATTGGAAAATACTTGATATGTATTTTAATGACTGGGCGTTTAAACAAGTTTTAGTATTTAATACAGGAGCATCATTTATATTCCCTGGTTTTAGGAATTTAGGTGGTGTGTTGAATGGTTCAGATACTGCTGGAAAAGGTCCAATTTTACAGTCATCTGATTATTTGACTGTCGATGGTTTTTTTGTTGGAAGAGGTTGGGGTAACTCAATTGGTGCAACATCATTTGAAGGAAGATTAACTAATAAGAAAGGTTTTGCAAGATTTGATTTTTCTTTAGAATATAGAATTCCTATTCACGAAAAATATATTTGGGTTGCAGCTTTTGTTGATATGGTTAACCTTGTTGAAGGACCAACAAGAAAAGTTCCTTTTGTTCTTGATGGAAATGTAGGAGATTCAAGTGGTACTGTAATTAATAAAATAGATGATTCTTTTTCATGGATGTGGTGGAATCAAAACAGAAGCCAACTTGACAGTGATGGAAATCTATTATCAAAAGGTAATGATTGGTACAATAAAGACATGACAAACTGGTGGGGTGTAGAAAACTGGTATGGCTCTGTTGGTGTTGGGCTTCAATTAACTTTACCTCAATTACCATTAAGTTTTTATGTAGTTAAAAGATTTAAGATTAATCAATACAGTGGTTTTGAGTGGGTTCATAATTCTCCAGGAACTGCAAATCTTGACTTTGTATTGTCAATAGTAGGGTATTATTTCTAAAAATTTATAATAAATAGAAGCAATGGGTATCTACCCATTGCTTCTATATTTTAGAATTATATACTGAAATATTTCAGTTTTGTTTTAAATTCAATGATATTTCTTTTCTAACTCATTTTAAGCAAACAAGTTGTAAAAAAACATTTCAGGTATATAATGACAATCTACACGATTATTATTATAAAAAGAGTTTTTTTATATCAAATATTAACTATTTTTAACGATATATATTATTTTTTTTAACACGAAGATTGGATACTGTTGTTGTTTTAATGAAACTTTGTATCAACTTAAAATTGTATATATAAGTCTAAAATTAACCAAAATCTTCCATATCCTTTAATTGAAGTAATATACGAGGGTTTTTTTGGAAAAAATTTAGCATTAAGTCCCATTTTATCATAAAAAATGAACATTTAGTTTTAGAAACGAGACTTTTATTAGGTATTTTTTCACCAAGTAGATAAAATGGGCTTCCAATAAAATCGCCTGTAAACAATTCTCTATATTCTACATTATTACTATCAATAAGGCTTGCCTTTCCTGTATTCCACACAAGAGCAAAATCTAAAGTGCCATTTGATTTAATTATTATTTCATTTTCTTTTGTTTCAACATATTCAAATAAAGATTCTAAATAATTTTTTTGATTTATTGTCATAGAATTAAAAATTGGATTTGCTTCAATTACACTCCATGAACCATAAATTCTAACAATGCCAAGTTTTTTTAATTTTTCATAAATAGGTGTATTGGAAACAAACATCAAAAAATCTTCTTTTTCTATTATAACTGCAATTATTTCTGATATTGCTATAACTGTACTTGTTGTGCTTTGGTTTAAAATAATAGCCGTTTCTCCAAAATAACTACCAGAAGAAAGAATTGCTTTTTCTATACCGTTTTCAATTAATTTTGCTTTACCTGCGATTAATATATAAAATCTTAAGCCAATTTCACCTTCTTTAATTAAACAATCTCCAACTTCAAATTTTCTATATTTAATTATGCTTAAAAATTCACCTGCTTTTTCAAATCTAATATCTTCAAAAATATCAAGACCTGCCACAAGATTTAGAATTTGAACAGATTCGCCATGAACAGAAAAAGGAACATCGATTATTATAGTATTTGAAAGTCCTGTGTTTGGAATTGTAAGTCCTGAGTCTGGAGGGATTTTAGTTTTGTCAGTATGAACTAAATAAATATGTTTTTTTATATTTTCTGGTAGTTTTAATAAAGTATTAATTGGAGTATGTATTGGTGGAATTCCTGCTTCGTGTATTATAATATCTTTATTCCAGTTAAAATTTGATAATTCTTCATATCTACCTTGTGTCAAAATTTCTTCTTTATACAATTTATCAAAAAAAGTCTTATCATTTAAATGATCCGAACTATAAATAACTGTTTTCCCTTTAAAAAATACTTCAAAGCCTATTGTTGGGATAGAATGAAGTCTATAAGCAAAAGAAAACATTGCACCGTGTATATTAATTGTTTTACCAATTGTTAAAGGTATAAACTCAATTAATTCTACTATATCAGTTTCGCTTAAACCTGTAAGTAAAGACGCTTTTTTAATAAAACTCGAAAAAATCGTTGGTGTTGTATAAAGTGTAACTCTGCCTTCTTGTAAAATTTTTTGCATTAAACCTGCATCATGATCCGCATGGCAATGAGTTAATATTACAGAGTTTACCATTCTTGGCTCAACATTTTCTTCTAAAAGCCACCAAGAAGAATCAATTGGTGGGTCAATCATCACCCCACTACCATTTATCCAAAAAATAAAACCACTTGTTTTACCATTTGGATCAAAGCCATGAGATGCCCCAAGAATTGTAATCCCAAAAGGAGGTGGTAAAAATATTTTTTCTGATTTTACAGGAGTTATAGTTATATCATAATCCATATCCCATGGTAGAATATATTCTTCTTTATCATCATAAATACTTACCAAATTACTTGTTGTATCCAAAAAAAAATCAATGCCTTTAAAATTTACATTTTTATTTTCTTCAAGTATGAAAAATTTAACTAAATCATCCATTGTTATAACTCTATCTTCGACAGGATGTTTAGCAAAAAAATCCATTTCTTTTTTCATTTTTGGAAAAAAAGGATTATTTTTACCATTTATATATTCAATGTCTAAACTTAGATGATTTGGTCCAAAAAAAGATTCTTTAAGTACGCCTTGAATTATTTCTTTTTGTTTTTTTGTACAACATATAGTAATATTTCTTTTTTTAACAAAAAAATTATAATAACAAGGAAATTCCAAATCAGCAAAACTCGCCATCATTTTATAAGAAAACAAATTTTTTGTCGCAATATAAATATCTGGGACTTCCCTATGTAGAGAAAGAGAATCTTTAATTGTTTCTGGTGGAATGCCTATTTGAATAGGACCAATTTTTGTATCAATTACAATTCCACCTTTTGGTAACTCAATATATTTTATTTTATCCATAAAAGTTATTTTATACAATTTTTGATTTTTTTACACTAAAATTTTAATTTTTGTAATAAAAAAATATTTTTTTTTACTTTAATTATATAGAGAGATTAAAAACTTTAAGGAATGAAAGAATGAAAAAAATATTTATATCTATAATTTTCCTGCAATTAAATCTAATTTTTTGTGTAGATAAACCAATAATCAAAACAGGGCTAAATTCAACTACTAATTTACAATTAGTGAAAGAAAATAATTCTTTATATCCAGAAAAATTTCAAGATATGGTATATTTATCTTTTGAAGAAAAAATATCCAAATATTTTAGTTTTAGGCATAAAATAGACTTCCAGTGGTCACAAACTAATAAAGCAACAAAAAATCTATCAGAATTAACTTCTTTCCTATTGAATAACAGTATTTATCTTAATTTTGCAATAAATGATAAGAATAAAATTAATATATTTACAAAACCAATAATGGATATAGAAAAAAATCAACCTTCTTTCAAAGCCACAAATAAAATAGAATATAGGCTTTCTTTGCAAAATTTTTTATTTTCAGTTTATTATTCGCATAATTTTGCAATTAAACAAAATGAATTGTTTAATCATAAATTAAATTTTAGTTTTTATTGGAATTTTACTAAATTAGAATTCGTTAAATTTAAAACAACATTCAACATTAATTTTCAACATTATATTTTTGAAAACAAATATGTTTTTCCAATTAAAAGTGGCAATTTAAGTTTTGAAGTTGCAATTGATTTTAATAAAACGGACTTTAACGAGTTATTTGATAAAAAAGAAGAGGATGAGTAAAATAATGACAAATTTATTTAAAATATTCTTGAATTGTGATTATATATTTTTGTTATTGATTTTCTCTAAATTTTTTGGTATATTTTATGGCAAATGATAATGATAAAAGATATAAAAAAATATTTTCTTATCCTTTAGTAGTTGAAGAGTTACTTTTGTATTTTGTTAGGCTATAAAAACTATGTTGTCTGCATCTATTCAAAGATTGAAAGAAATGAAGGGTGAATGGAAAATAAAATCGGAACAGCAAAAAAATGATTGAAGATAGCTTATCATTGGACTTAATAATTAAATGTACTGGTTTATCTGAGGAAGAAATAATAAAATTGTTACATTAATTTTAGAGGTGAGATAATGAGAGAAGAGTTAAAACTTGAGAATATTCGTCCTGTTCTAATTAGGCTTGAAGAAACAATTATTTTTTCTTTGATAGAACGGGCTTTATTTCCAATAAATAAAATAATATATAAAGCCGGTGGGATTAAAATCCCAAATTATAACGATAGTTTTATGTTTTATCTTTTGAGCGAAACAGAAAGAGTTTATGCAAGAGTGAGGCGATATACAGCCCCAGATGAACATCCTTTTTCGTTAGATTTGCCAGAACCTCATTTGACAGCTATGAATTATGAATGGCCAATAAAAAGAACTAACATAAATATTAATAACGAAATTTTGAAAATTTATATAAATGAAATTTTACCGTTAATTTGTAAAGATCAAGATGATGGAAATTATGGTTCTTCTGCTGTTTGTGATGTAAATTGTTTGCAAGCATTATCAAAACGAATTCATTATGGTAAGTTTGTTGCAGAAAGTAAATACATCGCTGATACTGAAAATTATAATATTCTCATAAAGAATAGAGATAGAGAGAGAATTCTTGCGACTTTAACCGATGAACAAGTTGAAAAGAAAGTAATTGAGAGAGTTAAGTTAAAAACTTCTACTTATGGGCAAGACCCTTTGGATAAAAACCCAAATTATAAGATTAAGCCAGAAGTGATCCAAGATATTTATCAAAACTGGGTTATTCCTCTAACAAAAGAAGTTGAGGTTTTGTATTTGTTAGCAAGAATTTGATTTAAAAAATATTCAATTTGTACGAAAATAGGATTTCAAACTCATTTACAGGTAAACCATTTTGTATATTGGCATCCCAAAATATTAAAAAGTGTTTAAGTGAAATTTTGAAACCATTTTTTTCATAAGAAATTTCACCAATTATTTTATTTGCAATGTGATACTCAGGGTCTCTTGCAAAAGTGATGTATTCAAATCCATAGCCAAGATGAAGCTCAAGTCCTTTTACTCCACCATAAAAAAGGCTAAATTCTAACCTATCGTAAGTATATTGAGATGTCAAATCATTTATTGACGGTTTACCTGTTAGTATGAAACTAAAAGTATTTTTTAGTCTTATTCCAGAGTTTACATTTTTTTTGATAAAATTAAAAAAACTAAACTTTAATGAAAAGAAATTTTTGTTTAGAATACCTGGAAACCAGCCAAGAGAAGTTTGAGTTGCCATAACAGAAAATATATTTATATCAATTATAATTAAATGCCAAGGCATTAAAGGTATTGTTAAAAATTGACTTGTATAACCACCAAATTTTGCAGCAAGGTTATCTCCATCATCAGTTATATTATTTAACTCGACAGAAGGTCCAAAATCGACAAAAAAAATTAACAGTGGAATATCAAGTTTAGGGTGATGTGGCATAAATGAAAAAGAAAGCCCCCCAAGTATAATTGTATTAAAATTAATATTTATACTTTTTGTATCAATAGAATCTTCATAATGAAAAATCTTAAAAACATTCTCACTAAAAAAAGAAGGTCCTATGCCAAAATATTTTTTGACTGGAAAAATATAGAAAGCCTGTAACATCAAATAGTTAGAAGGATAAAATTTGTCAGATGGTTTATTGTACATTAAATTTGCTTTGTTGTTTATATCAAATGTTAGAGAATTACTTATATTTAAAAAAGCATTGTTTTTATCTTTTTTTAACCTTAATTCTTCAGGAATGTTAATTTTTCTATCATGATTTCCTTCACTATATAGGAAAAAAGAGATAAAAATAGCAATTATTATGATTAATAGTTTTTGATTCAGATTAAATCCTTATTTTATTCAATTTTTGTAATTTTTCTTAAATATTTTTAATAATTTAAAGAATTCAAGTCCTGTCATTGTATTTTCTGGTAAAAAATTTACTCCGTCTGGCAAGTCCAAAATTTCTTGTTCTACTAAAATTAATACTGCGGTATAAAAATAATCATAAGTTTTTATGTCTGGCACTGGACTTAAATCTTTTTCTTCTGGTTTATTTTTTGTCTCTATTTTATATTTTGTAAGTAAAGTTTTGTTATTTTGTATAAAAGAAACAATATTTAGTAAAAAGTAGGCAATATCTTTACGTTTGATTATACTGTCTATTTTATTATCTGTCGAGTTATCTTTATAAAAAAAACCATATTCTTTTAATTTTTGAAAATTATCTTCAATTTTTGAAGATTTATTTAATATTTTAGTTAAATATGCTGTTTCATTGCTTGTTATTTTTATTATATCACCAAAAGAAATCTTTTCTTTGTTTAGTTCATTAATAATTTTTATATTTTCAGGAGGATTATTTATAAATTGGTAGGATAAATCCCTTCTTTTTTTATAATAAGATTTATAATCTTCTCCCAGTTCATTAAAAACCTCGTCATATAAAGCAGTCGCTTGAGTAAAATCACCTTTAATAAATATCAAATCAGCCAGATTTAGTTTTAATTTTGTATTTGTTGTGGCTTTTTCTATTCCTTGTTTTATAATACTTTCTTTTTTATCCAAATTCTCTTCAATAGATGCTTTTAGGATAAACAATTTTTCTTCGTTTGGGTTAAGAACTTCTATTTCTTGAATCATAGAATTCACTTCTGAAATATTATTTTGTAAAAGAGCAATTTCTCCTTCTAATCCAAATATTTTTGCTTTAAAAAATTTGTTATTTTTAGCTTTATTTGAAAGTTCTTCTATTAATTTTTTTGAGTTGTCTATATAAATTCTATTTTTTTCTGTTTTGTATTTTAAAAATAAAATTTCAATGGTTTCGATTTGTTTTAAAGACTGATCATCTATTTTCTCGATAATAATTTCATCCATAGTTTTACAAGAAAATAAAACAAAAACTAAAAATAAAAAAATAATTTGTTTCATTTGGAATTTTTCCTTAATTTTAAAATAATATTGAAATTTTTTCTTATGTATTTTATTTATAATACCAATAAAAATCTAAATATTCAATATTTTATTTTAAAAATCAAATTTTTTATTATAAGTTTTAAAATAGCATTGCTTTTTTTTTAAAACTCTTATATATTTAATTTATTATGGATATAACAAATAAATGTAAAAATTTTAATTTTTTTAATTTCTTTAAACTTCTGATTTCAGAGGACGGATTAATTGTTAATTCTCCTGCTGTTTTAAATAATATATTCTTAAATAAAAATTTAGTTGATTTTATAAAAGATTCTAAAGAAAAAGAAAAATTTATAAGAAGCGTCAAAAAAAGTATAAATAGAAATATAAAAACTAAAATATCTTTATCACTATGTTTTAATAATTATACAATTGAGCATTTTAAATTAATCATAAAGCCAAAGTTAGACAATGTTTCAAAGAAATTGTTAAAAATTTATTTAAAAAATGAAGAACCGTCTTTTTTAAATATCGAAAATCTATCAATAGATTTAGAAAAGGAAAATATAAAATCATTTAAAAAATTATTAAATAAAATATGTAAAATTTTATATCATGAGTTAAATTTAGAAAACTTTTTTATTTTTAATATAAATAATAAATATATGGTGAATTCATTCGATTTTATGGATTTTGCAACTTTTAAATACCTAACTTATGAAGATATAGATTTTGTAAAAAAATTGGAAGATAAAATATCTTATGATTATTATACGAATGAAGAATTTGATATTTTTATTGATCAGATATTTGCTAATGATTTGTCTGTCTTTACTACTGAAGAATTTATGAAAATTTTAGAAAAATTTAAAATTGTTTTTGGTAATCTTGAAAATGTTACTGTAAGATTAAATAAGATTCTACAAAAACAGGGGGTTGAATTTTTTATACTAATCCCAGTCGTTACAAAAAATGTAAGAACTGGTTTTTATGTAATTTTGAAACCTGATAAAATAACTAAGAGTGAAAAAAATTTATTAGCAGAGTTAAGAAATAAGATAGCAGAAACTTTGATTAATGATAATTTTTATAAGAAGTATTTGCTCCAATTAGATGATGTAAGTTATTTTGATTACAAATTACCTCAAAAAATGTATCAACTTTTGTATGAATTTTCGAGTAAATTTTTTATTATAAATAATCTAAATGAAGCAAAGATTTATTTATCAAATGCTTTGAAAAATATAACTAATTCTAATTATGCTTTCTATTTTAATGTAGATTTTTTTAATGAAAAATTGATTCCGTTTTTTATTTCAGATGAGGAAAAATTTAAAGGTATTGTTGATTCTTCTAGCATATCAACAAAAAATAAAATAATAAATAATTTGGTTTCTAAAAGAAGTGTATTAGTTTTAAATACAAATTCGGTTAATTCATTATTTTTGGTTGAAAATTTTCCTTTTTTGAAAGATTTAAACTATAATTTATTATTAACGGTTGTTTATGATAATCAGAATAATATAGCTGGGATAATCTTTTTGTTAAAATCCACAAAATATTTTTTCATTGACTCATCAATTGTTAGTACTATTGCTAAAAAATATTCTATAAAACATAAAGAATTGTTTTTAGAAAAAGAGAATTATGAAAATAAATTAAAATATAAAAATTTATATGAAGCTGTAGCATCGTTAAATTCGACAACAAATTTACAATCAAGTCTTGACCTAATATCAAGAATTTTTGGAAATTTAATTTCTGTGGAATATTGTATATTTTATAAACTTGATGGAGATAAAAAATATTTAATACCTATTTTTTCTAATGAAAAAATTGAGAAAAGAGTTAAAACTTTTGATAGAAAAATAAAAATTGGTGAATATATCATTGGAAAAGCCTGTGCTGATGGGATTACAAGATTTCAAAATATAGAAGATTATGAGAAAGACATTGATCCTTCTTTTGATAAAACACCTAAATCTATACTTGCTATACCTTTGATAATTAATAATGAAATATTTGGAGGGCTAATTTTATCAAAACATTATAAACCAAATTTTACAAGCGATGATTTTGAACTGATTATGCCTTTTTATCAGCAAAGTATAAATCTTATCTATCAAGACAATCTTTTTTTGGCAAATAAAAAAGAGTTGGCTCTTTATAAAGATTTGCTTGAGACTATGGTTGGCGTTGTGAATGCTAATAATTCAGAAGATTTTGCCACACCTTTTTCAAAACAGTTATTAAAAACCTTAAATTTTAGTAATTTGATATTTTATTTTTTTGATGATAAATTAAACTCTTATTTATTAAACTATTTATATGATGTTGATAATAAAAACATAAATTATTATGATAATGTTCTTTTAACTTCTGATGTCGAATCTTTATTATTTGATCAAAAACAAGTCTTGATAAACGATTTAGGTGAGAATAAGTATAAGATTGAATTTCATAGTAATAAAGAGAAGTATCTAAACAGTTTTATTATTCCTATATTATTTAATGACAGTAATAAAAAAGGTTTTGTAGTTCTTGAGAATGCTAATAATGAAAATATTAATTTGATAAAAAACTCAAATTTTTTGAGATATTTAAGGGAAATGATTAATATTATAATTAATAACTACATTACAAAATTAATTTCTGGAATTTCATTGTAAAAAATAATTTAGCCTATTTTAAAATTATTGTATTTTCTAAATAAATCTACAAATAAATCTTGAATTTTAATTAAAAATAAATTATTATACAAAAAGTAAAAATTGAATTGAATGTAAATTAAGTACTATTATCAATGGATTCGTTTAAAAAAGTTTTTAGTTTATCATATCTTAAGATGTTTTATCTTGTATAATTTAATATTATTAAAAAGTAGCATTTTCAAATCTTGCTTTATGGTTATCTTTAAAAAAAGATTTGCCTTTTGGTATATTGTGAGTATATTTCTATTAGGACGCGAGTTCAATTTCTAATTAAGGTTTTATAATGTTTATCAAAGATTATATAAATTACGAAAAAAATATTTCAACAGATTTCTTAAAAGTAGAAAACTATGAGTTTGAACCAGATTCTCTTAAAGAATTACATCAAGTAGATCACTCATCTATATATCTTTTGTTTAACATTGGGCATATTCTCCAATTTAAATTTGAAAATATAAATATTTTTTGTCCTCCAAAAAACGCTTTATTTGGCAGAGGAGAACTTCCAGAGATTTTATTTAATAATACTCAGCATTATAAGTACTCAATTTTAAGTTTGTCACCTGTTTATTCCAACAAAATTGTACAAAAAATTTTAAATGCAGTGGATAATAAGTATAGGCATATATTCAGTGCCGCTCATTTTTCGTTTTCGTTTTCTTTGAATATTGAAATACTCAAATTAATTGAAGATATTTATAAGAGTGCTGAAGGTAGCATGTTTAATTTTAGTGCTTTAGAAATAGAAGCCCAATTTTTACATCTTTTATCTTTAATTTTAAGAACAATTCTTTTTGAAACTTATAAACATACTAAATTGACCTCATCTCCAATAACAACTTATTATTTAGTATTAAAATCTTTTTTTGAAGATTTGGTTGATTTCGAATCTTCATTAGAAAAATATCATTTGCCAATTGAAGAGTTTAAAAAAATTTATAATTATCTAACAAAATCAAATGATGCTAACAATTTTATCAAGGAGAATTTTAATTTATGAAATATCAAATTAAGATAGCACAAAAGGCTGGTTTTTGTCCTGGTGTAAAGAATGCTTTCTTAAAGTCTTATAAAATAGCAGAAAATCATAAAAATACTTGTATTTATGGTGAAATGGTGCATAATAATTTTGCTCTCATACCTATTTATCAAAAAGGGATTGTTTTAAAAAAAACACTTGATGAGATTATAAACGATAAAAATATAGAAAATGTAATTATTAGAGCTCATGGCATTCCTCCTAATGAAGAAGAGCTATTAAAAAATAATGGTAAAAAAATATTTGATTTGACTTGTCCAAAAGTAAAGAAAGTTCAATTATTAGCAAAAAAATTGAGTGACGAAGGCTACACTGTAATTATTTTTGGTAAAGAGAACCACCCTGAAGTTTTGGGAATAAAAGGGTATTGCAATGAAAACACTGTTGTAATAAAAGAATTTGATGATTTAAAAAAAACTAATATTGATATTAATACAAAATTGGCATTAATTAGTCAAACTACTATGAATAGCATAGAATTTAATAAAATAAGTGATAAATTAAAGAATAGTTATAGTAATATATCTTTTTTTAACACATTATGCGATTTTCCTATAAAAATACAGGATAATTCTATTGAAATAGCAAAAGAAGTTGATTTAATGATTGTGGTTGGAGATAAAAAAAGTGCTAATACTCAAAGTTTGTTTGATAAATTGACATCTGTTAAAAAAACAATTTTTGTTGAGACAGAAAATGACATTATTATAGAAGAAATAAGATCATTTCAAAAAATAGGTTTAACAGGCGGAACTTCCACTTCACAATTACAAATTGATTCTATAAAAAAATATCTTGAAAAGAATTTATAGTATAGAATTAAAAAAAATGTCAAAATATTCTGCCATATATACTTAAACACTTTTAAAAGATCAATAAATAATAGAATTGACATTGCTTGTAATTTATTTGATACAGATAAATTAATATAAGCGTTTAAAGTATTATATATTAACAAGTTGGGCACATGTCAGTATAACCAATCGTTCGATCATATAAAATATAGCTATATTTTTTTAATAAATTTTAAAAATAAAATAAGATTTTTTTACTCAATCTATTGAAATTTAAATTTTTTCTACTATAATTATATTATAATATTTTTTAATCTGTAAATGAATAATTTTGTTATACGAAAATTTAGTTCCTATATAACACGCAAAAAGGGAAGATATATTTACATTAAATATATTACAAGAAATGCAAGAAAAAGGCTGGCAAACATTTTTTTTCCTCCTTCAAAGATGAAGACTAAAGTCCTAGGGCTTTGGTCTTTTTTTTAATAATCTATTGCTTTATCTCAATATATAGAATTATAAAATCTTAATCTGTGCCAATAGCGAAAATATGTGCTAATCCGTGTAATAATAAAAAGGCTGGTGATCTGAGCACCAGCCTAAATAAAAAAGTGTTATTTTTATGGGATAGTAATTATATCAGTTTCATCTATAACCAATGGGTCTTTTGTGCCATCTCCACCGCCAAACTCATAAGCTGTTGCTGTTGTTTTGAGTCTACGAGGTGTTCCATTGTCTTCATCCCATGTTGAAATATAAATTTTCCAACCACTTAAGTTTGTTGGATTACCAATTGAGCTAGATGAGAATGTAAATGTTAAAGTTTTGTTTGTTTTATCAACTTTACATATTGGTAATGTTGTTACAGCTGTACCGTATTCTGAAGTTGTTGCACCAGTTTTTTCGTACATAGAAAAATTCCAACCAGCACCCATAAAAAGATAATCCCATTTAAATGAATTAGGTATTGTGTAGTTATGTTTTGGGTTTATATCAATTGTGCTTGTACTATCTTTTTTCTGGATAAATATGCTTGGTACAACATGATCAAAACCATTTGATGGATTCCAAACGCTTGATACATCTTTCATTGTTAGTTCTACTTTAAAAGAGCCGCCAGAAGTTGAAACTTTTACTTTCAAAATATCTTGTAAATGAGTCGCAAAAGAAATGTCTGTTGGTAGTGTATAATTAAATCCAGCAGGACCCTTATCATCACTTTCTGGGTCTGTGATAGTTATAGCTTCAACAAAAGGTTTAGTGAATTCAAAAATAGTAGGTTGTGAAATAACAGAAGTTTCTATATTACCAGTATCAATCATAGCATAAATTTTATGATAACCATTAGAAGTTGTTTCCAAAGATACATTTGCTGTCCAACTTGTTAGTGTTACAGTTGCAGTTGCTGAAGAATCAATATTTCCATCAATAAATACTTTTATAGTTTGACCTGTTGATAGAGCAGAGTCGATTGTTCCAGAAACTGTAATATCATTTGTATCAATACTAGCATCTTTTGTTGGAGAAGTTATAGTTATTGTATTTGTAATTGGAGTAGGAGGTGTTTGAGATTTTTGTTTTAGGAGAAAAATACCATAAGATTGTTTTGGAATATTTATACTTATTATTCCACCATCTTTTAGGGTAAAACTTGTAGTTTGAGTTCCTAAAGAAGGTTGTAATAGATCAAATTTATCTCCCTTTTCACCATCTGTTGTCATATCAGCAATAAGTAAGTCACTACCTGATGTGTTAAAAAATACAATTGCTTCTTTATCAACTCCACCTGTGCCTTCTACCATTTTATACGAAAAAATTCCTGAAGAATTCGAATTATCTTTTAATATTTTAAGAGTTCCATTTCTAAAAACAGAATTATTCTTTCTTAAACTAATAATATCTTTTAAGAAAATATACCAACTAGTATTTGTATCGTAAAGGTCAGATGAATTAGTCTTATTCTCACCAGCGAAACCTCCATTAAATAGAGAACCTCTCATTTCTTTTAGACCTTGTTCTGAACCATAATAAATTTTTGGGATACCAGGTATCGTCATAATAAAAGCATAAGCCGATTTTGTCATATTATCAGTTGATAAAGATAAAAATCTTGCAACATCATGGTTATCGATAAATGTAACAAGTTTATCTGGATTTGCATAACCTGCAGTATATCTTTTATTTAAAGAAGTTGTAAGTTCAGAAGTATTCTTACCTTCAGCAAAAACTTTAATAATAGAATACCTTAATGGGAAATATATTATAGAATCAAGTCTATTTTTACCATCAGCACTCTTTGTATAACTTGCATTAACAGCATCACTTTGGTTATATGTTTCACCAAACATTATAAAATCAGACTTTCCTTTTTCTTTTGCATATTCTCTTATACCTTTGTTGTTAGTTTCTGTACTATTTGTAAAGTCTTCAAAAAATTCTGGTTTAACATACAAAACTGTATCAACTCTATAACCATCGATACCAACTTTATCAATCCAATATCTAAAATAACCTCTCATTAAATTTGCTACTACTGGATTATCTGTGTTAATATCATCAAGTCCACTCATTTGGTTATCATAATATTTTGTTATATCACTATAATCTGTTATATTTGGAGTCCAATGGTAGAATGAGTTGTTATCAAATTCGTCCTGTGTAAAAATTGAAGGATTATTTAATTTCCAAGGCATTTGTTCTGGTGCTGTTGATGGTTTTGGGTTTGGATTTGTAATTAAACTAAAAGATGTGTCAGTTGGAGAAGTTAATTTAGTTGTACATGTAAAATAATCTCCTACATGATTTACTACAATATCCTGAATGACTCTTAGCCCTTTAGAATGAGCTGCATCCACAAAATCTTTGTAATCTTGGATAGTACCAAAATGTGGGTCAACATTCTTAAAATCAGATGCCCAATAACCATGGTAACCACCATAATTTGATGTCCCTCCAAGCCACCATTCATTCTTTATTGGTGGAGTAATCCAAATTGTTGTAACACCCAAAGATTTAATATAGTCAAGTTTATTTGTTAGACCCTTAAAATCTCCTCCACTATATTTAGCCTCTGTTGTAGTACCATATTCATCATAACCTTGATTGTTGTTTGTTGTATCACCATCAGCAAATCTATCTATCATAGCAAGATAAATTACTTCATCTTTCCACTGATTAGAAGGAGATTGGTAATGGCTTGTTATATCATTTGTACTACTATCAATATCAAAATATGACATCGCATATTTTATAGTAGACCCCTTAACTCCCATTGTTCTAATTAGGGTAGAAGATGTAAGTGTTATAGGAGAAGTATATTTAGTAGAATTTGTGGTCGGTGTGCTATTATCAGTTGTATAATAAATAGCATCTGCATTAGTATAATTTATACTTACCTCAACCGAATTTTTATACATGCCTCCTATCGGTGAAAATGAAAGCTCTTTTGGTGTCATTGTTGTTGTCGTTGTTTCCTCTTGTTGTGGAATACAAGAAGAAAATAAAATAAAAATTAAAAATAAATAGGAAAAAAATAATGTTTTTTTCATAAAAACCCCCTTCTTTAAAATTGTAGTAAAAATTATACAACAATATTATTTTATGTCAAGAAAAATGTTGTATAATTTTTACTACAATAAATATTTACTTAATAAATTATTTTTGTTATACTATAACACAGATTAATCGGATTGTAGCGGATTGACACAGATTTAATCGTGTAAATATAGACAATAATTGTATTTAACTTTTTGAATTTGTGACAAATCAAAAACTTTTTGGTATATAATCTCAAAAATGCGTTAGGTGTGCTTAGTCTCATTGCTTGAGGCGTGGGCTTTTTTTAATATCAAATAATTAAATGAATTTAATCTGTGTTATAGATTATGCAGATTAAAAAATAATTAAATCTTACTAAAATGGAATATTATGAGTAGAATAATAACAGAATTACAAAAATTTGGATTAAATAAGGTAGAATCAGACGTTTATATCACGCTTTTAAAGAATCATAAATTAAATGGTTCTCAGATTGCGAAAATATTGAATGTTCCAAGAGCATCTGTTTATCTGGCATTAAACACATTATATCAAGAAGGTTTTGTAACAGTTATGTCTGGGGATTCTAAAGAATATAAGGCTACGAGTCCTGAAGTGTTATTTGAGAATTTAAAAAAAGAATATTTAGGTTCATTAAACTTTTTATTAGATGAATGTAAAAAGTTTGAAATAGACACAACAGAAGAAGAATATTGGAATTTTAAGGGTGAAGAAAATTTTATCAATAAAACAAAAGAACTATTATTACTTGCAGAAAAAGAAATTTATCTAAATACAAATATGGACTTGAATAAATTTTATGATGAACTAAAAATTGTTACAGATAAAAAGGTTAGGGTAGTGCTATTTTCATTTGAAGAACATAAAATTGATTTGCCAATTGAGATTTATCAAAGCAAGAGATTTAATTCTCAATCACAATTAAAGAATTATCCCATAAGATTTATGTTAGTCATTGATTGTAAAAAAGCATTAATTGCAAATGGAACGAGTGGCAAAGACTTTATAGGAACATTCTCAGATAATCAACTTCTTGTTTCTGTAATATCAGAACATATTCATAATGATATATATCTTTATAGACTCGAACAAAAATATGGAAAAATATTGATAACAGACGAAATTATGATAAATAGCCTACATGAGAAGCAATTTAGAGAAAAAACAGTTTAAATAGAAACAAACCTCCGATTTAACTCGGAGGTCAACATAACACGGATTTAACACAGATTATTACTGATTACACAGATTATGCTTTGATATTATCAACAAGCGAAATCTGTGTAATTTCTCCATAAATCTGTATAAATCAGTGTTATATTTATTTATATTTTGGTTTTAATATAACACAACCCAATGGTGGAACAACAACATCAATAGAATAAGGCATTCCAAAAGAGCCTTCTTGCATTGAATTAACTCCTCCATTATTACCACAATTACTACCGCAATATTTCAAAGAATCACTATTAAATATCTCTTCATAGTAGCAATTTTCTGGTACACCAATTTTATAATTATATCTTGGTACAGGTGTAAAATTCACAAGGAAAACTAAAAAGTCAAAAGGATCATTTGATCTTCTAATAAAAGAAACAATGCTATTATCAGAATCTCCCATATTAATTCCAATAAATCCTTCTGGAGTACAATCTTTTTCCCATAAAGATTTTTCTGTTTTGTAGATAGTGTTTAAATCTCTAATACATTTTTGTATTCCTCTATGGTAATCAAAATCAAGTAAATGCCAATCAAGACTTTTTTCAGCATTCCATTCTTCAAATTGAGCAAACTCTTGTCCCATAAATAAAAGTTGTTTACCAGGGTGCCCCCACATATAACTATATAATGCTCTAAGGTTTGCAAATTTTTGCCAGTAATCACCAGGCATTTTGTTAATCATTGAGCCTTTTCCATGCACAACCTCATCATGTGAGAATGGAAGAATAAAATTTTCACTCCACGCATAAATAAAGCTAAATGTTAGCTCACCGTGATGATATTTTCTATGAATTGGTTCTTTTTGTATAAACTCTAAAGTATCGTGCATCCAACCCATATTCCATTTAAAACCAAAACCTAACCCATTAACATAAGAAGGTTTTGTAACGCCTGCAAAAGATGTCGATTCTTCAGCCATCATTAAAACGCCAGGGAAATATTGATGAATTATAGAATTTAAATGTTTAAAAAATTCTATTGCTTCAAGGTTTTCTCTTCCACCAAATTCGTTTGGTACCCATTCGCCTTCTTTTCTACTATAATCAAGATAAAGCATAGAAGCAACAGCATCAACTCTAAGTCCGTCAAAGTGAAATTTATCAACCCAATATAAAGCATTAGAAATTAAGAAATTTTTAACTTCCATTCTACCATAGTTAAAAATTTTTGTGCCCCAATCCATGTGTTCGCCTTTTCGAGGGTCTGCATGTTCATATAAAGCAGTTCCATCAAATTCAATTAAACCATGTTTGTCTTTTGGAAAATGTCCTGGTACCCAATCAAGAAGAACGCCAATTCCAGCTTGATGGCAGCTATCAATAAAATATTGTAACTCATCTGGTTTACCAAATCTACTTGATGGAGCAAAATAGCCAGTAACTTGATAACCCCAAGACCCATCAAAAGGATGTTCTGAAATAGGTAAGAGTTCGATGTGTGTAAAACCTAAGTCTTTTACATAAGGAATAAGTTTATCAACAAATTCTTTATATGTTAAAAATCTATTTCCTTCTTCTGGAACTTTCATCCATGAGCCAAGATGAACTTCATAAATACTAACAGGTTGATTTAATAAATCTCTTTTAGACCTTTCACTAAGCCATTTTTCATCATTCCATTTATATTCTTCAAGTGTATAAACAACTGATGCTGTTTTTGGTCTAACTTCAGCAAAAGTTGCATAAGGGTCTGCTTTTTCAAGTAATTGACCACTTTTTGATTTTATTTCGTATTTGTAAACTTCACCTTCTTTTAAGCCAGGTACAAATGTAACCCAAACACCAGCGTCTTCGAGTAATGACATTTGATTTCTTCTACCGTCCCAGCTATTAAAATTACCAATAACACTAACTCTTTCAGCATTAGGAGCCCAAAGACTAAAATAAACACCTTTTTTACCGTCTTTTGTCATTATATGAGCGCCCATTTTTTCGTAAATCTTATAGTGTTGAGACCTGTTAAATAAATATCTATCAAATTGTGTAACGCCATCAACCCATTCTTCATAAGGGTCGTCCATTTCCCAATCTTGTCCATGAAAACCTATACATTTTAATTTATAATGAAATCTTTCTGATCTATTCCAAACTATTCCTTCAAAAAGACCGTCCTGATGAATTCTATCCATTTCCCACTTTAGTTTTGTGTCTTTTTCATCTAAAATAAAAATTTGTTTTGCATCTGGTATAAATGCTCTTACAGATAGAACTGTTTTTTTCTTTGTGTTGTCATTAGGGTCTCTAACTTCCACAGGGTGCATACCAAGGATATACTGCGGTGCTCTATGGTTAGAATTTACTATACCGAAAATATCGGCTGGATATATCGTGGTTATCATTTTCTTCCTCCATGTAATAAACTATTAATTTACATTATATATATAAGGTAAAATTAGGTCAATGTAATTATACAGAAAATAAAAATTAGTAGATTTTTTTAATGAAATTAATATTTTTTAATACAAATCTAAAAGCGACATTCACAAATGTCGCTTTTATTATAGATAAGAATGACTTTTTTAAGCATGAGAAAATTTATTTAACTTTCATTTGTCCGTTTTCTTTTATTTTGTTTGCTTTAGAAAGAATATCTTCAGAAACATTAATGCCAATTTGTTTTGCTACATCAAGATTAATCAATAAATCTAAAGATGAAGCCTCTGTCAAATATTTTGTTGGCAAATCCTTAGTTTTTTTACCATTAAGAATATCAGCAACAAGTTTGCCTGTTTCTATCCCTATTTGATAATAATTAAACCCATAAGCTGCAATTATATCAAAAGTTTCGGCAGAACTCGGATCAGCAGACATTACAGGAACTTTTTTCTTTAAAGCAACATCTGTTACAGAATTTAATGCAGATACAACAGTATTATCAGTACTTATATAAATTGCATCAACTTTATCAATTATGCTTTCAGTTGCCTGTTTAACTTCACTCGAATTTGTTACAGTTGCTTCGATTACTTCTATGCCAAGTTTAGTACAAGCATCTTTTACAAGTTTTGCAATACTAACAGAATTTGCTTCATTACTTGCATAAATATTGCCAAGTTTTTTAATTGGCTTTATGCTATTAATCATTTTGATTTGTTCTTCTACTGGAGTCATATCAGAAACGCCAGTTACAAACTCATCACCTTCTGTTGTAGATTTAACAAGTCCTGCACCTTGTGGGTCTGTTACAGCTGAAAACACAACTGGAATATTTTTTAGAGTACTAACCAATGCTTGAGCCGTAGGAGTTGCAATACCAACTGCAACTTTCACTTTTTCAGAGTTAAACTTATTTGCAATCTGTTTTGCTGTACTAATATCACCATTAGCATTTTGCAAATCATATTGAAGATTTGTAAAACCAGCATTTGTTAGTGCATCCTGAATTCCTTTTTCTGTGGCATCCAAAGCAGGATGTGAAACGATCTTTGAAATACCAATAACTATTTTAGAATCACTTTTTTTACATCCAACAAATGAAAATATTAAAGTAGATAAAATTAAAAAAACAAAAATATTTTTCATTACAACCGCCTCTCTTATTAGATTAGCTGATTATATTAAAGGATAGATAAAAGTCAAGAAAAAATTATCAATGATTTAAAATTTTAAAAGTATTTATCATATTAAAAAACTTTTTAGTGTATATTCTACAATCCTTTACTACAAAGTTTCTTTTCTAAACTACTTTTAAACGGAATTGTAATAAAGCAGATTAATATTGCTCCATAGAATATTGTAAGTAAACTTGCAGCAAGTCCTTTACCGATAGCCTCATTATTTCCCAAATTGCAAAGCATTCCGATAATTCCGTAGAATGTGCTTATAAAACCGCTAACAATTATCAATTTTTCTAGAGTTTTAAAGAATAATATTGATTTTCTTAATTTTTCTTCTGTTACATTAGTATTTTTGAAAACATTTTGGAAAGAAGCAAAAATTTCTTTTACAGAAAAATGTGTTAATAACAAAAATGTTGGCATCAAAACCATAATAGCAAAAGATATGCTATCCAAAAAAATAGAGAAAGAAAAGCCACCAAAAAAAATTGATAAAGGGATAATTGAAAAACCAAGTAATAATGGAATAAAAAAGAATTTTTTCATTTTAAATCTCCTATTTCGTCTTTTAAATATTTATTTAAACAAAATAAATTTGTTTCAAAGTTTTTTCTTATATTTTTAGTTCTTTTTAATATAAAATCTTTTGTTATATATATATATTTCTCATTATCATAAGAAAACATTCCAAAAACTAACAAGGCAATCGTTATTCCATAAAAAGCTATACTTTGTACATATTGAAAGAATTTTTGATGCAAATTATTTTTGTATATAATAATTGCTTTATTTTCTTTGTATGGAATCTCTTCTATTTCTTTTTTGTAATAATTTGAGAGTAATTTCTTTATTTTCATTCAAAATCCTCCTTAATCTTTATTTTTATTTCTTTTTTTATTTCAAAAATTTTATATTTAACAGTTCCTATTGGAATATTCATTATTTTGCTTATTTCTTTATATGTTTGGTTTTCATAAAAATATAAAAAATAAATTTGTTTATTTATTTCACTAAAATTATTTATTATTTGGCTTATACTGCTTATTAGTTCGTTTTTAATTATATTATCTTCGATATTTAAATTATTTATTATATTTTCTTCATTGTATTCTTCAAATTGAATGTTTTTCTTTTTTAAATAATCAATACAATGATTTCTTGCGATTGAAAAAAACCAAGTATTAAATGAAAAATTAAAATTATATTTATCTAAATTGTTATAAATTTTTATCATTATGTCTTGTGCCATGTCCTCAATTTTATCTTTATTAGACAAAGATATATTTAAAAAATAAATCAATCTTTTGTAATAATTTTTCCAAATATAATCAAAGACTTCGTTCTTGTTTTGAGAGTTTAATGATTTTATTAATATATTAATTTTTTCTATTAGTTTATTCATATAAATATTATACGATTTTTTTGTAAAAAGGTTGGAGATTTTTTTGGTTTTTTTATAGATGTAATGGATTAGAAAATATTTTTTTGTATCTTTTATCGTTATCATTTGCCATGAATAAAATATATCAAAAAACTTGGTGAAAAGCAAGATTGAGAAAAATATCAACTTGCAATATTAAACATAGATATAGTGGCGTTAAGATTGGCTGTGATTATGATGTTGGGGTGGAGTTGGTTAAATGATACCCAACGAGGCGTCCACAAAAGATTGATGGTTTTGATACAATTACCAGTAGCAACATCCCATATTTTAATAGTCTTGTCGTAAGAAGCGGAAACAATAAGTTTATTATCTTGCGAAAAGAATGCACTATATTAAATAAATCAAGCATAATATTTATCAAATTCTTTGGTGTTTCACCACAAATCAAAAGAGCATCACCAATTGTTTTAATTTTTTGATATTTATATTTATTTATTATTTTTCCAACACTATCATAAAAATAATTTAAATAATTTTTCACATTTTTATCATTTGTTTTAAGCGATTGTTCTGTAAATCCTACAATATCAATTAAAACTAATATTTTATTGAGAGTTTCATAATTTTCATCTTCTTTTTGATTATAAGTTTCAGTTTTTGTATTTTTTTTATCTTTTTCATTATTTTTTATATCAAATAATTGATTTATTGTATCTTCAAAATTAGGTTTTAATTCGAGTATTGTATCTTTTAGCTTTTCGTAATAGATTTGTTCTTCTTGATTTCTCTCAAGGTATTGCAAAAAAGAAGTGATTTTGTTATCATAATTACCATCAAAAATAACTGATTTAATATTAAATTTTCGACAAAGATTATCAAAATCATTTTTCCCCGAAAATGTATCAATCAAAAATTGTTTTATCTCAAAAGTTATCATACACATTCCTACTGATATTATTATACCAGTTTTATCCCGAAATGCAACTTGAAAATATTAATTTATCTAATATTTGGTAAATTATTCACAATAATATTCCATCTCTCATAATATTAATTCCAATAGGTATTAAATTAGTTTAATAATTTTTTTATTTCATCTTCTGATAGACCAGTACATTCAATTATTAAATTTAATGATAATCTTTTCTCAATCATTTTTTTAGCAGTTTCAATTTTTCCCTCAATTTTCCCTTCGATTTTTCCTTCTAGTTTAACATCTTGTTTCAATCTTTCCATGGCTTGAGCAAACATAGTTTTTTCCTCCAATAAATTATTAATTTCATCGTTTATATCTTCTATATCAGTTTGATTTTTATTAAAATACTTTGATGTTTCAAACATATTATTAATAAATAATCTAAATAATTTTATCAAATCGGGTCTTTCTTTTTCAATTAAAATTATTATATCCTTAATTCCGTTTATTATCTCATCAGGAGTAGAATTTTCTACATAAAACACTGCTGACATAAAATTATGTATCTTTAAAAGCGTTTCTTTACTAATTTCATTTTCTGCAAGCTTGTAATAACTAAAATTAGGTATGTATCTTTTTGGAATACTACCAATTATTATATCGTTAATATTTTCTTTTGCTGTCCATTTATCTTCGCCATTATACAATAAAATAGGAAAAACTGCTGGAAGTTTAACAAATTTGTCATTTTGCGATAAAAAATCATAAAATTCTAAGATATATCGCAAAATTCGTAAAGACATAAACTTATCAACAGTTGATTGAAACTCAATCAATAGATAAATGTAAATCTCATTACCTTTAAAATTAACTTTATAAATAATATCTGATTCTTTTTCTTGAAATTTCTCGGTAACAAAAGACTTATCAAGCCTTTCGAGTGTCGAAAAATCCAAATCTTTAACAAAATCCTCATGTACAAAGTATAAAAGGAGTTCTTCAACAACAAAGGGATTAGAAAATATTTTTTTGTATCTTTTATCGTTATCATTTGCCATGAATAAAATATATCAAAAAAGTAAAAGAAAATCAAATAGATTGGCTAATAATTTCTTGCCAATCTAAATCCGGCATAAGTTTGATGTGTCCCTCTCCAGTTATAAGCTCTATAAGATACAGTACAGGAAGAAGAAGCATTTCTCCAGCATCCACCTTTTAAAACATAATATCCAGAGTTATCGTAATAATCTTCGCACCATTCTTCAATATTACCAGACATGTCGTATAATCCTAAAGAATTTGGTTTTTTTGAACCAACAGGAGCTGATTTTGTAACATCCGTTTGTTTACTATAATAACCAAAAACTGCTACTTCTGATTTTGCGTCAAGCCCATCAGAGCTCGCTCCAGAAAGATAAGAGGCTTTTGTCCAATTAGTGCCGTCAATATATCTTGCAGCATATTCCCATTCTGCTTCTGTTGGTAATCTATATCCATTTGCATCTTGTTTGATATAAAATTGTCCATTAAATAGTGAGTTGCTTTTCATTACATACTTAAAATTTTGATCTGTATAATATACTGGCGTTAATTTTTCTTTTTCACTTAGGATATTGCACCATATCCTTGCATCAATGGATGTAATATTTGCTACTGGTTCATTTGTAGAACTTGGCTCATCACCATCTTTTTTTGTTGGATTACCATTGCTATCAAAACTATCACCTTCTCTTCCTAAATTTGAGAGATAGTATCCTTTTGAGTTATCATTATTCCATTTTTTCACACTATACCAAAAAGAATAAGATAGTTCATATTTTCCAATATAAAAATCTTTAACCGAAACATTATCTTTTGGGGTAGAAGTAGGTTCATCTATTCCTCCCATATTAAAAGTGCCACCTTTAACTTCTACCATATCTGCGTATTGTGAATCAACAGGAACTTCTGATAAAGGTTGACAATTTGTATTTATAAAAATTATTATAAAAATAATTAGCACTAAAATTAAAAACATTTTTATTTTCATAATTGTATTCTCCAAATATTCTATATAAAAAAAATATAACATCTACAATTTAAAAAATCAATACTTATAGTTAATAAATTAATTTTTTTTAAGAAAGTTGTATTTTTTTAATGACAAATTTACAAAAAAATTATATTTATATAATACAGTTTTGCACAGATTTTATGGGTTTTATTCGTATGAATCAGTTGTATAAATTTTGTATTCAGCATTAATATAGAGACAGAGGAGATTTTATGGGTGAAATTAATATAAAAATTGGCGAGAAATCATATCAATTAGAAAAAGGGGATTGTTTATTAAACTTAATTAAGAAAAATCTTCCTAATGCAAAATTTAGTATTGTTGCAGCAAAAGAAAATGGTAATACAATAGAATTAATAACTCCTATTGAATCTGATTTAAATATACAATGGATTTCTAGTTCAAGTGAAGAAGGTATTAGGATTTTAAGACATTCTACATCTCACATTATGGCAACTGCTGTTAAAAAGATATTTGGTGAAACAAAAGTAGCAATAGGACCTTCAACAGATGATGGTTTTTATTATGATTTTGATTCTAACACAAGATTTAATGAAGAAGATTTTATGAAAATAGAAGCAGAAATGCAAAAAATTATTGATGCTGATATTCCTTTTGTAAAAACTTTTATTAATAGAAAAGAAGCAATAGAAAAATTCAAAAAAGATGGTGAACTTTATAAAGTTGAATTAATTGAAGAAATTACAGATGATAAAGTAAGTTTATATGACAATGGGGATTTTACTGATTTATGTCGTGGTCCGCATATTCCATCAACTGGTTATATAAAAGCATTCAAATTGTTAAAAATCGCTGGTGCGTATTGGAGAGGTGACGAAAAAAATAAGATGCTTCAACGAATTTATGGTACTGCTTTTGCTGATAACAAATCTTTAAAAGCATATTTAACAATGATAGAAGAAGCAAAAGAAAGAGATCACAGAAAAATTGGTAAAGAAATGAATCTTTTTGGTTTCTATCAAGAAGGACCTGGTTTTCCATTTTGGAAACCTAATGGCATGATTCTTTATAATACAATACTTGATTACTGGAGAAAACTTCATACAGATGAAGGTTATCAGGAAGTAAAAACTCCTATAATACTAAATGAAGAACTCTGGCATCGCTCTGGTCATTGGGATCACTATAAAGAGAATATGTATTTTACAGAAATAGACAAAGAAGCTTATGCGGTAAAACCTATGAACTGTCCTGGAGGCTTATTAATTTATAGAGATGGAGTTCATAGCTATCGCGAACTTCCATTAAAAATAGCAGAATTAGGACTAGTTCATCGTCATGAAAAATCAGGAGTTCTTCACGGTCTTTTCAGAGTAAGACAATTTACTCAAGATGATGCACATATCTATTGTACAGAAGAACAAGTAAAAACTGAAGTTAAAAAAGTAATAAATCTTGTTCAGAAAATTTACAATGATTTTGGATTTAAAGATGTTCATTTAGAACTTTCTACTAGACCTGCAAATTCTGTTGGAAGTGATGAAATTTGGGAAGTAGCAGAAAAGGCTTTAGCAGAAACTCTTCAAGAACTTGATCTTGTATATAAGTTAAATCCTGGTGATGGTGCTTTTTATGGACCAAAAATAGACTTTCATATAAAAGATGCTATTGGCAGAAGCTGGCAATGTGGTACAATTCAATGCGATTTTTCTATGCCAGAAAGATTTGATATTAGTTATATTGGTGCTGATGGACAAAAACATAGACCTGTTATGCTTCATAGAGCTATACTTGGTTCTATTGAGAGATTTATCGGTATATTGATAGAAAATTTTAAAGGTAAATTTCCATTTTGGCTTGCACCAGAACAGATTAGACTTTTACCAATTTCAAAAAATCATGTAGAATATGCAAAAGAAATAAAAAATCTCTTGCAAAATTTCAATTTTAGGGTTAAAATTGATGAAACAGAAGATAAACTTGGTGGTAAGATTAAACAGGCAAGATTAGACCGAGTTTGTTATCTTGGTATAATAGGTGATAATGAGTTAAGTAAAAAAACTCTCACAGTAAGAAAAGCTGATAAAGAAGAAAATAAAGAAGTCGCTTTGGATGAACTTAGCGAATTCTTTAATGAAATAAAAAATTCTAAAATATAATAAGGAGATAGTTCTGCAAAACAAAGATTTAAGAATTAATGAACAAATTAAAATTAAAGAAGTTTTGTTAATTGACAGTGAAGGTACAAAAATTGGTGTAGTCCCTATAAACGTTGCTTTAGAAAAAGCAGAAGAAGCTGGGCTTGATTTAGTTGAAATTTCGCCTACTGCAAAACCTCCAGTATGTAAAATTATCAATTACGGTAAGTACAAGTTTGAACTTGAAAAAAAAGCAAAAGAGTCTAAAAAAAATCAACAAATTGTAAAACTGAAAGAAATTAGACTTCAACCAAAGATTGAAAAACATGATTATGAGTTTAAACTTCAGCATGTTAAAGACTTCCTTGAAGAAGGTGATAAAGTAAAGATCACTATTAGATTTAGAGGAAGACAGATGGCTCATACTTACCTTGGTGAAGAAGTTTTACTAAAATTTGAAGAGGACTTAAAGGAATTTGGCACTGTTGAAAAAAAACCTGGTATTGAAGGTAAATCAATGAGTATGATTATTGTACCAAGTTTAAAGAAAAAGTAACAATAAGATGTTTTTCTTAAAGGTTCTACCTTTATATAAAAAGACACTTCTAAATGGTCAATAAATAACTATATTGATAAAATTCTAATTCTTTTTAGAATAAATTGTAAAAGTGTTTGGTTATCTAAGAGGTAGAGTTTTGTAAAGCATAAATTATTCTTTAATTTAATAAAATATATAGCAAAAAATTTGTTTTTTTGTTATACTGGTAATTGTTAAAATTATTAGTATATGCCATAATAATTTTAAAAACTTTCAGATTTATACTGAAAACTTTTAGTTTGTTAGAGATTATGATTACTTTATTATAAACAAGTTACATAAATTCAATCTGTAGTAATCTGTGTTATATATTAGAATTTGGTTATATAAAATTTATATTACAAAAATCTTTAGGTCTATATCTTTTATAAAATATAGGTATAGTGTGAAGTTTTATCCATAAAGTGAGTATAAGTTAGATTGATAAAGACTATAAAATTAATTGGTTTAATATCAACTAATTACACGATTCGAACTGTGTTATAAAAGCAGTAATGAGGAGTGCTGTCCCTTTTACTGTATTAAATAAAGCTTTGTTAAAGTTTTCAATTTTTTTAAATGGAAGGAAAAAGAATGGCTAAAGTTAAAGTAAAAAGCAAAAGAAGCGCAGCAAAAAGATTTAAAGTTACCAAAAATGGTAAAGTTTTATACTCAAAACAGGGTAGAAGACATCTTTTAAGCGTCAAATCTTCAAAAAGAAAAAGACAGTTAGGAAAAACTGGTGTATTAAAAGAATGTGAAGCAAAAAGAGTAAGAAGTTTACTTCCTTACGGTTAATTTTTAGAGAAGGAGAAAAAAGATGCCAAGAGCAATAACAGGTAGAGTTCATAAAAAAAGAGTAAAAACTGTTTTAAAAAGAACAAAAGGATATAGAGGCGCAAGGTCTAAGCTTTATAGAGTTGCAAAAACTGCAATGATTCATGGATTAGTATATTCTTATTTTGGTAGAAAACAAAAGAAAAGAAATGCTAGAAAACTTTGGATTGCAAGAATAAATGCATCTTGTAGAAATGCTGGACTTGTTTATTCTAAATTTATAAATGGATTGAAAAAAGCAGGTATTATTATTGATAGAAAAACACTTTCAAATCTTGCTATTGAAAATCCAGAAGCTTTTAATCAATTAGTAGAAAAAGCAAAGAGTGCTTTATAATGATAATTTTATCAACTTAAAGGATATTTATAAAAAAAATTATAATTAACATTCTTTTAAGTATATGATAGATATAAAATTGGGGTTGTTCAAATTTTGGGCAACCCAATTTTTTTTCTTTTTTTTTTGCTAAAAATGGGGGGGGAATATGGAATTACAAAAATTAGAGCTTCTTTTAAAAAGAGTAAACCAAGCAGTAAAAACAATTCAAAAATTTAAAGAGACCGAATTAAAATATCAACAAGAAATAAAAAAACTAACAGACGAAAATATAAAACTTCAAGAAGAAAATTTAAATTTAAAAAAAGAAATTAATATTGCAAAACAGGAAATTCAAAATAATAATTCTTTATATAAAGAACTTGAAGATAAAATTGTTGAAATATTAAAATATCTTCCTGATGATGAAAATGCAGAGACAAATTCTTCACAGTCTCAACAAGTAGATACAAATACAACAGATCAAAGTGAAGAGGAAATGCTAAAAACTTTTGTTAAAGAACAAAAAGAAGACTCAAAAGAGCCATCGATTGATTTTTTTAGTAATGATACCCAAACAAATTCTATAAACGTAGAACAAAAAGACAATTTAAATAATCAAGAAAAACCACAAGAAAATAATATAGAGGAAAAAATACCAAATGAAGCAAACGAATCAAAATTTGGCGAATTACTTTTTGATAATTATGAGGAGAAGGAAATAAATTTTGATTTTGAAGATGATAATTCTTCCAACAAAAATGATACTGGGGATTTACCTCGCGGGGTGTTATGATATTTAAAGGAGAACCCTTATGAGTAATATCGAGGTTTATAAACTTGAGTTGTTTGGTCAAGATTTTTCTCTTACTACAAAAGATGGAAATAAAGAAGAGTTAAGAAAAGTCGCAGATTATTATAGAAAAAAAATAGAGGAATTATTAAAAAAATTTCCAAATACACCATATTTGAATATAGCTGTTCTTGCTGGACTTACTGTAACAGATGAATTATATAATCTTTCAAAATCTAAAAATACAAATTTTGTTTTTGAAGAAAAGAAGATTGACGAAATATTAAATGAAGCTATAAAACAACTTGAATTTTCTTTAACTTTATGATATATTATAAACAACCCTGCGTTGTACGTGATGAGTGAATTGTTTTCTGCTCAAAATATTTAAAAGGGACTCCAATATAATTTCTGTCGATCGTATATCTGGCAGGCAGACTTGTTGGACAATGAGAGGCAGCAGTGAGGAGACCCACCTGTTTGTTACAGGGTATGAAATACATCGCTTTGTCACGGCAAAGGCGGGGCCTTTGTTTTTTTAGACTAATTAAGAGCAATTTTATATTTTTTTGTAAAATTGTGGCTAAGTAAGTAATTATGATTTGGTTACACACAAAAGCTTCTAAGAGGTCGATTAAAACAAAGAGCTAAACGCTTTGTTTTTAAAAGTTAAAGAAAAAAAATTATTTAGTATTGTTAAGTATATTTAAAATTATTTGAGTTTATATAGATAAATAGTTTTTTTTAATTAGGATTTGTTATTTTACTAAAAATTCTTTTGCTGTAATTTCATCCTCAAAAATAATCATCTTATCGCCAGATAATAAGTTGTACGTATTTAGAAGTAATTTTCTCATACCAGAAATTCCAATTACAGCTGATCTTTCTACTTTATCTTTTATGATCTCTTTGCCTAAGACTTTTGCTCTTGTCAAATAATCTTGACCAAGCCCTTCTGCATTTCTAAAATCTGTTAATGATAAAACTTTTTCTTGAGAATTTATTAATTCTTTTGCAACAATTTCTATGTTTTCTAGCCATTCTTTTTCTTGTTTAAAACATCTGTAATCGCAATACAGTATTTTTTTCCCTTTATATTCTATCCAATTAACAGACATAATTACTCCTGTAATTTTTACTATACTTAAATAGCTATAAATGATCAATATTTTTTATAATAAAAAGTGACATTTTGATATTTATAAATTTCACTTTTGTATTTAAAAAATTTAAGACTCTGTTCTACTATGCTCAATATGAGACTATTGTATCAAAATTAAATTTTTTAGCATCAAATTTTTTGAAATTTGAGTACTATGAGAAAAATATAAGCACAAATTAATTTATATTTTGGTTATTTATACGAATTCTAATAATGGTAAATTGAAATTTTAAGTTATATAAAATTTAACAAAATATTTATAAGAAATTAAAAAAAATTATGATATAATATATATTATATACTTAAACGCTTATAAAAGATCAATAAATAATAAAATTGATATTGGTTTCTAATTTGTTTTATATAAATAAATTATACAAATAAAATATTCTGCTATATACTGAGATGTAAAATTTTGTCTTGTATAATTTAAGATTAAAAAAACTATTCCCGAAATTAAAAAAAAGAGGTTTGTTATGAGAAAATTAAAATTAGTATTTTTGATAGTTTTTAGTTTTACAATTAGTCTTATCTATCCCCAAACTATTGAATTAGAACTTTTACAAAAAAAAGAAAAAAAAATAAATACTTATTATAATATGGCTATGATAATGAAAGATAAAACAGAAAAAACAAAAATTCTTGAAGCTATATTAAATGAGTTTGATAAAGAAGGATATTCAGCTAAAGATAAAAAAATTATATCTATTGCAGAAAAATTTTTAATGGAAGGTGTTTTTGATAAAGAATATGAAAATGGTAGACTTATAAATGATTTTCCAGAAGTTCGACTTCAAGCTGTTAAACTGTTGGCTAAAATTGGTGGTGACAATCAAAGAGATTTACTTATGAATATATTTATCTCAGATGATAATCTGGTTGTTAAAGCAGAAGCCTGCGAAGCCTTCATCCAATTTGGTGAAACTGCTAATGGTGATGTTGTAAGAACTATAATATATGTTTACAGAAAATATCAACCTCGTTATCCAAAATTAATATTTGCTATGATAAATGCTTTAAGAGAATTTATTACTCCAGAATCTCCATCTTACTATGATGCGATATATCTTTTGACTGAAATTCAAATGGGAAGTTTTAATGATACAATTAGAGAAAAAGCAGGTGAAGCGATGAATCACATGATGAATAAAGTACCAAAAAACTAATATAAATTTTTTAGGAGAATAATTATGGCTGATGTAATTGATTACAAAATTTATGGTGAAGAGATGCAGATTGTCGAAATTGAGCTTGATCCAAATGAAGGTGTTAGAGCAGAGGCAGGGGCTATGCTTTTTATGGAAG
>Ga0209518_1000245_pt1 | contig 73000 bp, 68 predicted proteins | sample RifGroB1_FD_183993 | JGI IMG/M metagenome (GOLD analysis project Ga0209518, IMG submission 183993) | Groundwater microbial communities from Rifle, Colorado, USA - Groundwater B1 (SPAdes) (version 2) | ecosystem: Environmental > Aquatic > Deep subsurface > Groundwater | place: Rifle, Colorado... | reverse complement strand
TTTTAATCATAATCATCAATATAAAGAAATAATGGTTAGAAATAAAATTATCGAATTACTTATTAACTTAATTGATGCGGATTCGGAAGGAAAAATAAAGAAATTTATTGAATCACAACAGAAACAAATGAATAGCGAGTTTAGAAATGTTCTATTGAAAATATATTCTGAACCTTTAACTGTTCCTGAATTTGCAAAAAAAACAAACATGAGTCTTAGTTCATTTAAGAAAAAATTCAATGAAACATTTAATATGCCTCCCAAAGAATGGATAAACAAAAAAAGACTTGAAAAAGCACTTCAGATGATAAAAAATACAAATTATTCGATTACTGAAATATGTTTTCTTACAGGATTTGAAAACTTATCGTACTTTATAAGATGTTTTAAAACTGAATTCGGAAAAACTCCAAAAAGAATACAGTTAAAACAGACAGATAATAATAATTTGAATTCAGATTTTTAAATAATATTTTTATATATACTCAATTTTCTAAATGGTCAATTAGAACAATCGGTATAATCCCATTGTTTTTAAAGAATTAGAGAAAAAAATCTATTTACCTTTTAGAATTCTTTGAGTATATAAAATCATAACATTCTAATTTTCAAAAAAATGTCTAATAGTCGTATTTTTTAAGCCAATAATGCAAGTTTTATTTTTCATTCTTTGTTATATTTAACACATAAATAATAATCAGGAGAGAAAAATGAAAGATCAAAGAATAAAAAAAATAATAATAACGATTTTATGCGTTTTATTATTATGTTCGAGTATTTTAGCTTGCGAATTAAAAAACAAAAAAAATACTGTGACTATCAAGAAAATTCTCGTTGTTATAGCACCAGAGAATTTTTATACCGATGAATTGTTTTTTGTAATTCAAGAATTTGGCAAGAATGGGATTGCCTTTGATATTGTAAGTACGAAAAATGGATTAATTAATGGTATGTATTTTGATCCAACGTTTGTAAAAAATAATCCATCAGAAGGTTATGTAATTGTGAAAAATTTGATAAAAGTTGAAAAAATCATAAAAGAAATAAATCCTTCTGATTATGACGCAATTGCAATAACAGGAGGTGCTGGTGCTATACAATATCTATGGGAAGATAAAGAATTGCATTCGTTAATACAAAAATTTAACAATCAGAAAAAAATTATAGCAGCGATATGTGCAGGCCCGATAGTTTTGGCAAAAGCAGGAGTTTTAAAAGGAATTAAAGCCACATGTCCAATCGATGATTTAAAAAATGGAGGTTCTATCGGGATGACATTTGCCGATGAACTGACAAAAAATGGAGCAATATTTGTTAATGAAAATATTATTGTAGATGGTAGATTTGTAACAGCAAATGGTCCTTTATCTTCGCAGGAATATGGCTACAAAATAGTTGAATTATTGAATAATTAATAATAGGAGGAAAATATGAAAGCAATACAATATAAACAGTATGGTGGATATGAACAGTTAAAATTAGTTGATTTACCAGAGCCTGTCTGTGGCAAAAATGAAGTTTTAGTTAAAATAACAAAAGCTGCTATAAATGCAGGTGATAATACATTAAGATTAGGTAATTATCATGGTTCAAAACTTCCGTTAGTACCTGGGTTTGAAGGAGCAGGAGTTATAGTTAATTCGGGAAACACAAATTGGAAAACAGGTACAAGAGTTATGTTTACAGGACAATTTGGTATAACCATAGATGGAACCTGGCAAGAATTTGTTTCTATTCCTTCCCAACAATGTGTAGCTATTCCAGAAAATCTCAATGACTCCCAAGCTGCTGGATTTCTTATCGCTTATCTGACCGCTTTTTTAGCTCTCAAATCGGGTAGTTTTGTGGCAAATAAAAGTGTGTTAATTCCTGCAGTAGGTGGTGCTGTTGGAAACGCAGGAATTCAATTGGCTAAAGCTTTAGGTGCCAGTATTATTATTTCTACCGCAGGTTCTACTGATAAAGCAAATCAAGCTAAAAATCTTGGCTATCAAAACGTCATTGATCTTTCAAAAGAAAAAATTGTTCCTAAAGTTATGGAATTAACAAACAATAAAGGTGTAGATATTATAGTTGATGGCCTTGGTGGAAGTTTTTCAGGAGAAGCAGCAGGGGCTATCTCATATAATGGAAAACATGTTATTTATGGTGCAACTATGGGTGCTATAACTAATCTGAATGTTTTTGATTTGATTTTTCATAATTCAAGTATGATTGGTTTTGCTGCTCTGATATCACAATCTGCTGATGAACTTCAATCGGCTTATAAAGTTATAATTGATCTTGTAAAACAAAATAAGATTAGCCCTGTTATTTCGAAAGAATTTCCACTATCAGAAGCTTCCGAAGCTCAAAAATTTCAAATTGAAAATCGCCCTTTTGGTAAGGTTATATTGAGTTTATAGTGACAATTGTCCAAATTGTCTCTATACCTTAAACATTTATCTCTATTGACAGGAACAGACTGTGTAAATAGTCAAAACTTTACAAAAAATTTTTGGGTCTTTGTAAAAAAATCGCCTATTTACACAGTCTGTTCGTAACCCTCGTGGCTTTAATTAATCTTAGTTATCATTAAAACCAGTTAATAGTTGGTATAAAATTTATAGTAAATATAATACAATATTCGCGTTAATAAAATATAAATAATACTAAGTGTTTAAATGATAAATAGTTATAAAAAACATTCCAAAAGTAAACTAATAATTTACCTAAAAAAATAAAACAAATTATATAGTTTACTTATTGGATTGAGTTTTTAACGATCTATTTTTCTTCAATAGTTTCTTCGATTTTGTGACCAAAATGTCTTCCACCTTTTTCTTCAAAAATTGTAACTTTATCACCAGTTTTTAAACTCACAACTGATTTTGACTTGCCATCTGGAGTTACAACTCTTATAGTTTCTGCATTTTGTAAGACTACACTAAAATCTTTTATTTTTCCTTTAATTACGATCCTTAACATTGGTCTTTTTTCGAGTTTTATTCTACCTATTACAGATACAAAAGTCTCACCTTTATTATTTACAATCAAAACTTCGTCACCACTTCTTAGGTCAGCAAGGTATTTAGTTCTATTTTCTGGAGTCATAACATAACAATGAACAGCCCCTGCATTTATTCTAAAAGGACGAGATGCAACATAAGGATTGTCTTGAGACTCAGAGTTTACCAAAATCATTCCATTAGAATAATCACCAACAAGCATTCCTTCGCCTTCAACCATATTTGAAATTGTATCAATACAAATTCTGTCACCTGTGATTAATTTTTCAACAGATACAATTTCACCTTCAGATAATTCTATATTACCCTTTTCTGATTTAAGTTTTTTTAAGATTTTAACTTTTTCATCAGAAGAACAGTTATGTACATAAACACCAGTTACCCCTATTTCAAGAATACCAGCAACTTCTTGAGCGTCTGTTAAATTATCTACACTTGCAAAAAGATTATCTCTTTGAGCAATAAGATTCTCAAAAGGAATGATTTTCCAATCGCCAGTCTCTATAACAAGGCTAACACTTTCTGATATTTTACTTGCTTTTTCTTCGTCTTCTTTAGAATTTATTTTAAAAAATTGAATATTTTCTGGTAAATTATTTATATTATAAACATCAACTTTAGCAAGTTCTTTTATTTTAGAAACAAGAGATTCTTCTTTAACAAAAAAAGCATCAACGCTATTTTCAAGACAATCAGTGATTAAACTTTTTTCCCATTCTGTAATCTCAATCCATACTTTTCTCATATTATTCTCCTGTAATTTTTAAGGCATCTTCAACAGATACATTTTTATGAACGAGTTGAGATATTCCTCTACAAAAATTTGTTGGATTTGAATGTTGGAATACATTTCTACCAATAGAAACACCTCTAGCACCAGCCTGCATAGCCATTTTTACATTTTCTAATACGTCTTTTGTTGATTTAGCCTTTTCTCCACCTGCAATTAAAACAGGGATCGAGCAACCTTCAACTACTTTTGAGAATGATTCTACATCGCCAGTAAAACTTACTTTTACCATATCTGCTCCAAGTTCGTTAGCAACTCTTGCTGCAAGTTTAACAGCTTCAACATCATATTCATTTTGAATTTTTTTACCTCTTGTGTACATCATAGCAAGTAAAGGCATTCCCCAGTCCGAACAAAGTTTACCAATCATACCAAAATCCTGAAGCATTTTAGTATCATCTTCTGCACCAAGATTTACATGGATAGAAATACCATCAGCCCCAAGTTTAATCGCTTCTTCTACTGTACAAACCAAAACTTTATGATTTGGGTCTGGAGATAAAACAGTCGAGCCACTCAAATGTACAAAAAGTCCAACATCTTTGCCTTGTCCTCTGTGACCAGTAGTAATAATCCCTTTGTGAAGAATTACAGCATTAACATCGCCATCAACAATGTTTTTAATTGTTTCTTTCATATTAACAAGTCCTGGTATTGGACCTACTGTAACACCATGATCCATAGGAACAATGACAGTTGTCCCCGTATCTCTGCTAATCAATCTTTCAAGTCTAATTTGTTTACCAATCATAATTGCTCTCCTTGATATATTTCTTTTATTTTTTTGTAAAAAAAAAGACAGGCTTTTAAACCTGTCTTCTTTACTTTATCTTTACAGGTTTTTTATCAACAATAAAAAACCTGTAATTATAAAGAAATTACAAATTTCCTACTGCGAGAAATGATAAAAGTAAAAATAAAACCAAAAGTAAAATGCTGATTTCATTGTCGCCATAGTAATTTGCCTTCCTTTACTAAAATTATATGCCAGTAGTTTTATATAAAATTTTAATTTTGTCAAGTAAAATTTTAATTTTTTTTGTAATCGGATGCAAATTTTATTTTTTCTCCAAAACCAATGGTTGGAAAAACAATAATTAAATTATCCCAAAAAATTAAGAAATTTTAATCGTTCAAAATTTTTACCCAATACAAAAAAATCTCTATTTCAAATACAAAAAAAGATTGACGGTTTTATTATTTTTTTTTAATATAACACAGATTAGCACTGATTATTGCACAGATTGACACGGATTATGTTAGCTAATAGAAGAAAAATAAATTGAATAAAAACAAACGAAATAGGTGTTAATTTGTAATAATCAGTGCTAACCTGTGCAATAATAAATTAAAATAAGGAGATTCTAATGAAAGAAATATCAGCTTTACAAAAAGCAAGATATCAGTATCAACCTAAGCTTCCAAATGAGATTAAAGGTGATGTAAATAATATAGTATTAAAACTCGGTAATCCAACAGAATCAATTGACAACAAAGAAACTGTAAAATCAATGTTTTCAAATACTTACGGAAAACCAATTGCAAGATTTATTGCTGGTAAAAATCCAAAGGCTAACGAAAAAATAAATGTTGGTGTAATTTTATCTGGTGGTCAAGCACCTGGAGGACACAATGTTATTGCAGGGATTTTTGATGGTATTAAAAAAGGAAACAAAGATTCTAAGGTAATCGGTTTTCTTGGCGGACCATCTGGTATTATTGAAGACAAATGTATCGAATTAACAGACTCTATAATTGATGATTTTAGAAACACTGGTGGATTTGACATTATTGGCTCTGGCAGAACTAAACTTGAAACAGAAGAACAATTTGATAAATGTATCGCTGTTTGTAAAAAAAGAGACATAAAAGCCGTTGTTATTATTGGTGGTGATGACTCTAATACAAACGCTGCTTTACTTGCAGAATATTTTATGAAAAAAAATGCTGGTATTCAAGTAATTGGTGTCCCAAAAACAATTGATGGTGATCTAAAAAATGAATACATCGAAACATCTTTTGGTTTTGACACAGCAACAAAAGTTTATTCAGAATTAATTGGTAACATAGAAAGAGACGCAAACTCTGCAAAAAAATATTGGCACTTCATAAAACTTATGGGTAGATCAGCTTCTCACATAGCTTTAGAATGTGCATTACAAACACAACCAAATATTGCAATCGTTTCTGAAGAAGTTGAAGAAAAAAAACAAACTTTAACAGAAATTGTTTCTTATATTGCTAATGTTATCATGGAAAGAGGAAATAAAGGTGAAAACTTTGGTATCATTCTAATACCTGAAGGATTAATTGAGTTCGTTCCAGAAATGAAAAAATTAATTTCTGAACTAAACGACTTACTTGCTCACCACGAAGCTGAATTTGCAGGTTTAAAATCTTTTGAAGAACAAGCATCATGGCTTAACTCACATTTAAGCGGTGAATCTGCAACTGTATTTAAAGCATTGCCTTTAGACATCCAAAAACAATTATTAATGGATAGAGACCCACATGGTAATGTTCAAGTTTCAAGAATCGAAACAGAAAAACTTTTAATAGAAATGGTAACAACTAAATTAAACGAATTAAAAGTAGCTGGCAAATATAAAGGAAAATTTTCAGCATTAAATCATTTCTTTGGATATGAAGGAAGATGTGCTGCACCATCAAACTTTGATGCTGATTATTGTTACTCTTTAGGTCTTATTGCTTTCTTATTAATTGTCAATGGTTTAACAGGGTACATGTCTTCTGTAAGTAATCTTTCTTTATCAAGTGATAAATGGGTTGCTGGTGGTATCCCAACAACAATGATGTTTAATATGGAACAAAGACATGGTTCACAAAAACCTGTTATCAAAAAAGCATTGGTTGACTTAAACGGTAAACCATTTAAATTTTTTGTATCAAAAAGAGCTGAATGGGCAGTAAATACTTCTTATTTATTCCCTGGTGCTATTCAATACTACGGACCAACAGAAGTATGTGATCAACCAACAAAGACTCTTATTTTAGAACATTCTTAATATTAGTATAGATAAACAATGGAGAAATCCATTGTTTATTTTTTGCAAAAAATAAAAATTGCACTCCATATAATTTTACAATTAAAATTATATTGACATAATCTCAAAAAAATAATAGTTTAAAAAACATGAAAAAACTCATAATTTTTATTTTTCTTATTTTACTCACACTCTCTTGTAATAAAAAAAACACTGAAGAAAACAAAATTGTAAATGCAGATGAAACTTATACAGATAGTTTTTCACCAAATGATTGGGAAAATCCAGTGGAAAGAAAATTTATCCAATCAGGTGATAAAGATATTGGTGGTTTTATAAGTAAGGATATTGCAGACCCAAAACTAAGGAGTATTCTAATAACAGTAGAAAAATTGTTTGAGTCTTTAAAAAAGGATGATAAAGATAATATTAAAATAATTTTTACACCTTCTGCTTATAATTCATATATTTTAAGATATAAAAATCTAAAAATTAGAGGAAATTATGTAATTAGAGTTGAGTTACCAAGAGATTTAAACCAACCAATGTTTTGGGTAAGTGTTAAACTTATTTTTCAAGAAAAATCTTTAATTGGTAAATTAGAATTAGAACTTCAAAACGAAGAGTATAAAATAACAGATTTTGAAAATCAAATTTTTAATGATTTAAATGACTTTTTTAAAGAAGAGGATTCTACAAAGGAAATAGATGATAATACAGGAGATGCCACATCGGACTAAATATAATTTATGAGGATGATTGTATAATTGTAATTGATAAACCAAGTGGGCTTCTTGTTATTCCAACCGAAAAAGACGAAAAAAATACTTTGACAAACTTAATAAATGAAGAGTTAGAAAAAAGAGGTCTAACTGTAAAAGCACATCCATGCCACAGATTGGATAGAGACACATCTGGACTTATAATTTACGCAAAAGGTAAAAAAAATCAACAAAAAGTAATGGATTTATTTCATAATAATCTAATAAATAAAAGATATTTTGCAGTAGCATCTGGACTCATAGAAAAAAAAGAAGGCTCAATAAATTTCAATATTGAAGGAAAGAATGCGATAACAAAATATAAAGTTATAAAACAAACCTCTGACTTTACATCGTTAGATATAGAATTACTCACTGGTAGAACCAACCAAATTAGAATTCACTTTAAAATGATTGGGCATCCATTGCTTGGTGAAACAAAATTTGCTTTTAGAAAAGACTTCAAGATAAAACTAAAAAAACTTGCCCTCCATTCGAGACAAATAGAATTTATTCACCCAATAACAAACGAAAAACTAACTTTAGAGTCATCTATACCAGAAGAATTTTTGAAATTTATCTGAAATTTTATAAAAACTATATATTCTAACTTGAATGATTTAGTAAAGATAAAGAATTTATCCCTCCTGTGTAAAAATAATGTAAAAACAGTTAAACTTTAGCTCTTTTTGTAATACATTTTAGACAAAGTATTTTTTTGTATAAACTACATTATTTAAAGGAAAGTAAAATGACTAAAGAAGAAATTGCTATAAAGTATTTTAGAGATGGATTTAATTGTTCGCAAGCTGTATTTACAACATTCTCAGAAAGTTTGGGTTTAGATACAGAGTCCTCGTTAAAACTATCGTGTGGGTTTGGTGCTGGAATGGGAAGGTTACAAGATACTTGCGGTGCTGTAACTGGTGCATATATGACGTTAGGACTAAAATATGGTAAATTTAAAAAAGAAGATGATCCAGCAAGAGAAAAAACTTATTCTTTAGTACAAGAATTTGATGCTAAATTTAAACAAAAATATAACACAACAAGTTGTAAAAATTTATTAAATTGTGATTTAATGACAGAAGAAGGGCATAATTTCTTCAAAAACAATAATTTAAGAGAAAAAACATGCGAAAATTGTATTAAAGATGCTGTAAGTATAGTAGAAAAGATGATTTGATAGAATTTTTATGGAAACAATGGGTATCTACTCCTTGTTTCCGTAGAAAAAATAATAATTAAATTTTTTAAATTAAATAGATTGGAGTAGAAAATGGATTTACAGGTTAAAGAAGTTCATTCAAAAGTTGAAAGAGAATTACCATTAATTGAGCTGGTTTTTTCTGAACTAAAAAAAAGAATAGTTGGGCAAGATGAAATGCTTAGAGGAATGTTAATCGGTTTAATAACTGGTGGACATATTCTAATTGAGGGAGTTCCTGGTCTTGCAAAGACTTTGACGATTAAAACTTTGTCAGATGTGCTAAACCTTGATTTTAAAAGAATACAGTTTACACCAGACTTGTTGCCATCAGATATAATAGGGACTTTGATTTACAACCAAAAAGAATCAAAATTTGAACCAAAAAAAGGTCCTATTTTTGCCAATCTTATTTTAGCCGACGAAATAAATAGAGCTCCTGCTAAAGTTCAGGCTGCTTTACTTGAGGCAATGCAAGAAAAACAAGTAACTATTGGCGACACGACTTACCCTTTGCCAAGACCATTTTTAGTTATGGCAACACAAAACCCTATTGAACAAGAAGGTACTTACAACCTCCCTGAAGCACAAATTGATAGATTTATGTTTAAAATTAAGATTGGTTATCCAAAAAAAGAAGAAGAACGCATAATTTTGGATAGAATGATAAATAACGAACAAATTATGGTTGGAAGGGCTTTAGATAACGAAAAACTCGAATATCTTTCTAAACTCCTTGATGAGATTTATGTTTCTGATAAAATCAAAAATTATATTGTTGATATTGTTCATAGCACAAGAAATCCAATGGAATACAATTTAAAAATTGATTCTTTAATTGATTATGGTGCATCTCCTCGTGCTAGTATATTTTTGGCTCGTGCTGCAAAAGGTGCTGCTCTACTTTCGGGGCGTGGTTATGTTACTGCTGACGATGTTAAAAATGTAAGTTTTGCAGTCCTCAGACATAGAATCATTGTTAGTTATGAGGCTGAAGCTGAAGGTACGACAGCAGAAGACATTATTACAAAAATATTCAACGCAGTAATTGTTCCTTAAAAGAAGAGAGTTATGACAAAAGAAAAACAAATAGAAAAAATTCCAAAAGAATTACTAAAAAAAATCAAAAAAATCGAAATCCGCTCTCGCTTACTCGTTACCGAAGCTATGAGCGGTGGCTATACATCAGTTTTTCGTGGCTATGGTATGGAGTTTGAAGAAGTTAGGGAGTATTTTCCCGGCGACGACTTTAGACGGATTGATTGGAATGTTACAGCTCGCCACAATTCGCCTTATATAAAAAGATTTAAAGAAGAGAGACAGATGAATGTTATGCTTTTGATTGACTCATCTGGCTCATTAGAATATGGCTCAGCAGAAGCAACTAAAGGCGAAAAGTTAGCTGAAACTGCTGCAGTCATCGCTTTTACGGCTTTATCTAACCAAGATAAAATTGGCTCGATTTTTTTTACTAATGAGATAGAAAAACATATTCTTCCATCTAAGAATAAACATTCTATCCTAAGGCTTATTAGAGAAATATTATTTTTAAAATCAAAAAATAAAGGCACTGACATAAATAAAGCTCTTGATTACGCAATTGAAACTATGAAAAGGCGAGGAATTATTTTTATAATGTCTGATTTTTATAGCAAAATTGATTTTAAAAAAATATTTATTGCAAAGAAAAAACACGATATAATACCAGTAGTTTTTACAGATAATTTTGAAGAAATGCCAATAAATGTTGGGCTTGTTGATATGATTGATAATGAAACTGGAGCTTTAATGTTAGTTGACACAAACTCAGAAGCATATATCAAATCAATCGAGCGACGCAAAAGAGAAAAAACCGAACTACTTGCACAACTAAAAAAACTCGATATTGAACCACTAACTATTGATACAACCCAAGACATCGAAAAACCAATAATTCACTATTTTGAAAAGAGAAAGAGGAAGATTAGGTAGTGTATGGAAAAAATCATTATAGAAAATTTTGGTCCAGTTAAATATTTTGAGTCAGAAATTAAAGATTTGATGTTTTTTATTGGTCCTCAGGCGAGTGGGAAAAGTACTATTTGTAAGTTGATTTATTTTTTTTATTCACTATTTAGGAATTTTGATATTTCTTTAGTAAAAATATTGCCAAATAAATTTGCTAAAATATCAAATTTCTATGATTATTTTGTTTCTATGATAAAGGAAATTTTTATTAAAATGTTTTATGACATTAAATGTTATAATAATTGTAATGTGATATTTTTTTACAAAAAATTTTCTTTAAATTTAAGAATAAAAAATAATGAGATAGAAATCCGAATAGATAAAAATTTTAAAGATTCTATAGAAGATATTGAAAAACGAATTAGATTTTTATACGAAGTATTAATAATGGGGAAAGAAAATATACATGAACTTAACTCGCGAATTGAAATTGAAAAAGAACTTAATTATATTTTTTATGAAATAAATGAGAAATTAAAAGAATTATTTTTAACTAATTATAGTGTCTTATTTATCCCTGCTGGTAGAAATTTAATATCTATTATATCAGAACAATTAGAACGATTAAATATTGATAATATTGAATATTCTATTAAAAATTTTCTTGAACAAATTAAAAATTTAAAATTTTTATTTAATAACTTTATAGACAACTATAAAACTGATAAAATAGTTGGTTTGATTTCTAAAATATTAAAAGGAAAATATAAATTTGAAGATGATATAGATAAACTTTATTTTACTGAAAATAACTTTATAAAAATGCAATACGCTTCATCTGGACAACAAGAAATTTTATGGCTTTTACTTTTAGTATATTTAAATATTACGCCTAATTCTGAAAAAACTTTAATTATCGAAGAGCCCGAAGCCCATTTATATCCATCATCTCAAAAAGATGTTGTTGAACTCTTGGCTTTATCTTTAAATAAAGGGCAAAATAAGGTTATAATTTCTACTCATAGTCCATATATTTTAACATCAGCAAATAATTTGATTTATGCAAATAATGTTGGGCAAAAAAAACCAGAAGAAACAGCAAAAATAATAGATAAAGATTTATGGCTTGATGTAAATAGGGTCGCTGCTTTTATGTTAGAAAATGGAGAAGCGACAAATATTATTGATAATGAGTTAAATTTGATAAAAGCCGAAGAAATTGATAGAGTTTCAAAAGAAATTAACGAAAATTTCGATAAATTGTTTCAATTGGACGATTAAATGGATTGTAATAAATTTAACAAAAAATGCGTTGATTTTTGTGACAATAGAAAAAAAGTCGTTACTGAGGCAGAGGGTAAAAAATTTGTAATAATTAACAATTCTTGCAAAAAATTTTGTAAATTAGTAGTTGATGGTTGCATTTTTGATAATAATGAAAAAAAATGTGATTATCTAGTATTAAATTGTGATGATAATATTGGATATTTAGTAGAATTAAAAGGGCGTCATTTGTTAGAGGCTATTGAACAGATAAATATTAGTTTTGATAAGTTAAAAAATAACTTTGATAAAAGCGATAAAATAAATGCAGTTGTAATTGTAAGTAAAGCCAAAACGCCAGATTTAAATTCTACTAAAGAAATTTTATTAAAAAAGAAATTAAAAGAATTTAACGGTAAATTCTATAAAAAAGAGAAGGAATTAACGATAAATGAAGAATAACAAATATTTTCTAATAATTTTATTTATTTTTACAAGTTTTTTGGCTTTTTCCGATGCTACTGATGATAGTATTGTGTCAAAAATCTCAAGGACTGATATAAAAATTGGTGAAAAAATAAATCTTTTAATAAAAATTCCAAATCTTAAAGATGTTAAAATCTTGTGGGAAGATTTGAGTTACGCTGATAGTAGCGTTGATATTATTGATAAAAAAGATTTTTATAAAGATAAGTATTTAAATATTGAGATTAATTTTACTTTTTTTAATCCTGGTGAGTACAAAAAATTTTACTTTACAATACCAATTTCACAAAAAGATGGTGAAATGATGTATTTAACAACTGATTATTATGATATTAGCGTAAAATCAACTCTTACACCAGAAGAATTGGAAACTATAAATAAAACAGAAGACCCACAAAAAATAGTTTTACGAAATGAGAAAACAATCACTGATATACCATTTACATTTAAACCATATATCATACCTATTATTATAATCTTAGGTTGTATTTTGGCAGGATTTGTGATTTACTTTATTGTTTATAAGATTCTACTAAAAAGAAAAGGTAAAGAAGTAGAAAGACCAAAATTGCCTCCATATCAACAATTTTTATCTGATATTGCCAAAATTGACTTTAAAAATAATGACGCAAGATTAGAAATAGAAAATAAATTATCTATTTTAACAGAGACTCTAAAAGAATTGATTTATAGAGAATTTGATTTAAATGCCCCTTCTGAGACAACAAGGGAGTTAATAACTTCTTTAAGGCAGATTGATTTTAATTCTGATCTTATTGTAGCGATAAACACTATTTTTACAGAAATTGATATGATAAAGTTTGCAAAAGCAGAATTTCAGTTTGATAGATTGATATTCTTTTTAAATATAATTAAGGATTTTGGACAAAAAGTCCACAATTATTACAATGAAAAAAATCCTCAAGAGGTAAAAAAATGATGATTTTTAGACTTGCAAATCCATTTGGTTTATTATTTTTAATATTTCCTTTCGCGTGTTTGCTGATTTTTGTTTTGAATAGGTTTATATTCAAAAAAGGCGTAAAAATAACTGGCGTTTCAAATTTTGAAAAAGGAATAAGTTTTTCTATATTAGGTTATTATCTTGCTGTACTTTCTATACTTATAGGTCTATTTTTGATTGGATTTAGCCTTGCAAGACCTCAAAGTGGGATAAAAAAAGAAAAAACAGTTTCAAATGGTATAGATATAATGATAGCATTAGATGTGTCAGGAAGTATGACAACAAGGGATTTTTTTGAGCAAAGTAGAATTGACGGAGCAAAAAAGATAACTAAAGAGTTTATAGACAAAAGAAAAGGGGATAGGGTAGGGCTTGTTAGTTTTTCCGAATCTTCTTTTTTAAAATGTCCTGCCACTGTTAATTTTACTTTGTTAAAATCTGTTATTGATAGGATTTTTATTGACCCACAAAAACAAAGTTCTACTTCAATAGGCATTGGACTTGCCAGTGCGATAAATAGGTTATTGCAAATAAAAGATAGTAAACCAGAATCAAAAATTGTAATTTTAGTCACTGATGGGATAAATAATTCGGGTGAAATTTCGCCTGAGACTGCTTTAGAACTTGCAGTGTCAGAAAAAATTAAGGTGTACACTGTTGGGATTGGTGGTAGTGATGAGGTTGATGTTGCTTTATTGCAAAACATTGCTCAAAAAACAAATGCCAAATTTTTTCATTCAAAAACATCTGGAGAACTTGGGGATGTTTTTGCAGAAATTGACAAACTCGAAAAACACGAGATAGAAACAATCGAATTTACGAGATTTAAAGATATTGGTTACCAATACGCGTCTTTGGGGATTATTTTAATGTTAATTGGTTTAATTTTAAATACTTTATTTTTTAAGAGGCTTGGATAATGTTTGAAAATACTTATTTTTTCTTTTTATTTTTTTTAGTGCCTTTGGTTGTTTTATTTTTCATTTTTGATATTCTTCAGACAAGAAAAAAAGCAAAAATTATTGCAGGCGAAAAAACTAATTTTATTATACCGTATTATTCTGAAGGGCAAAAGTGGTTAAAACTCGTTTTTTATACACTTGGACTATGCCTTTTTATTTTAGTTTTGGCTCGTCCACGCTTTGGTGTAGAAACAATCGATGCAAAAGTTACAGGAAGAGATATTTTAATTTTACTTGATGTTTCTTATTCAATGGCTACAAGCGATGTTATTCCATCAAGGCTTGAGGCTGCCAAAAGAGGAATAAACGAGATACTCGAAATGGAACAAGGAGATAGAGTAGGGCTTATGGTTTTTAGTGAAGAAGCCGAATTATTAAGTCCAGTAACAAATGATTATGGAGCGATTGGATTTTTTTTGGACTCTGTGTATCCTAATATGCTTCCAAAAGATGGTACAAATATTGGTAATGCTATTATGGAAGGAATAAAGGCTTTTGAAGATAACGAACCGCGAAATAAAATGATACTTTTAGTTACAGATGGCGAAAATTTAACAGGCGATTATTATTCTATGCTTCAGAAAGTAAAAGAAACAGAGATTAAAGTTTTTACGATTGGTGTTGGTACTAAAAATGGTGAGCCAATTCCTGTTAGAAACTCAAAAGGCGAAATTGAGTCTTATCTAAAAGATGATGCAGGAAAACATGTAATTAGTAAGCTTGATGAAAAAAGATTACTCGAAATTGCAAGTACTACAAGCGGTAGTTACCTAAGAAGTACAGGTGTTAAAGGAGAATATAAAAATTTTATTAACTCAATCAATTCTGTTGAAAAAAAATCTCAAAAATCGCTAAATTATAGTCAAAAAAAGGAACAATATCCAATTTTTTTGATACCAGCGTTAATTTTGTTTTGTCTTGGTTTTATTTTGGATCAAGGAAGGTTAATTAAGGTGAATACAGATAAATTTAACTGGCTTTTTAATAAAAATTTGTTGATTTTATTATGTTTATTGGCTTTTTCTACTGTAAACGTGGTTGCAAAGCAAGATGTATCAACAGATAAGAATGTAAAGGACAAAACCAATTGGATAGGAGACCCAAATGGAGGTTTTTGGGGAAATATGTCTTTTAAAGGTGGAAACTACAAAAAAGCGTTGGAACAATACACCTCAGCATTGAATAGTCCAACTTCTCCAAAAGAAAATGACTTGGGTAAATTGTACTACAATCTTGGAGTTAGTTATTATAAATTGAATGATTTAAAAAAAGCGGCTGAGTCTTTTGAGAATGCGAGTTTATTTTTGAATGATGGTAAAATAAAATCTCAAGCTTATTATAATCAAGGACTTGTTGCTTTTAAAAATAGAGATTATAAGACATCAAAAGAAATGTTTAAAAAATCAATCTTACTCAATCCAGAAGATGATGATGCTCGATATAATTACGAAATAGTTAAAAAACTTGAAGAAAAACAAAAAAATGATCAACAACAACAACAAAAACAGCAGAAACAACAAAATCAGAATCAACAAGAGCAAAAACAGGATAAAAAAGACCAAAATGAATTAAGTAAAGAAGATTTGCAAAAGATTTTAAATGCTTTGTCTGAAAAAGAAAAAAAAGAAAATCAAGAGCAATCTTTACAAAAACAAAAAAATTCTAATAATGATAGGGTAAAAAGTTGGTAAAAAAAATATTTTTGTCTTTATTTTTAATTTTTTCTATTTATTTTATTTGTGTAGCTGAAGTTGATATTAAAATTTATTCAAACAAAAACTCTTTACTAAAAGATGAAATATTTCAGATTAGTGTTGAAATTTCTGGGGCTAATGGAGTTAGTTTTTCTGATATAGAAAACCTTGATCCTGCAGTAAAAATAAATCAATCTGGTACAATGTCAAATTTTAGTTTTATAAATGGAGTTGCAACATCATCTCAAACTATAACTTTTGTTGCAAAAATTACTAAAGAGGGTGAATATAATTTGGGACCTTTTGTTTTTAATATAGGTGGCAAGTTATATAAAACAGAAATTTTAAAACTCAAAGTATCCAATAGCTCAAAAGATAATAGAAATGCTGAAAGTCAAAATAATGAAGAAAACGAGGCAGATGACAGTAATTATAATACTAATGAAAGAAATAATTCAAACTATTTAATTAAGTTAAATGTAAATAAAAAAGAAGTTTATGTTAATGAGGCTTTTGATGTTTCTGTACAATTTTATAATAGAGAAGAATTACAAAACCCATCTTATGAGCCGATAAAATTTCCTTCAAGTGCATGGATTGAAAATTTTAATGCTAAAGATAATTATCGTGGTGTTGTTAATATAAATAATATTATGTATCATGAGTATGTAATTGAGAAAAAAAAGGTTTATATTTCAAAAGAAGGTGAATTAACTATAAATCCTGCTGTATTTAGCTTTATGGGTTATAAAGGTAATGGATTTTTCTCATACCCAGAACAAATTAGCCTAAAAACTAATTCATTCAAAATAACAGTTAAACCACTGCCTCCAAATGCTCCAAATAATTTTTATGGAATTGTAGGGAACTTTAGTATTACAAGTAGATTAACTCCCCAAACTGTTAAGGCAAAAGAACCTGCTACATTAAAAATAAGTCTTTCTGGTGATGGAAATTTTCAAAACATAAAAGACATTGGTTATCAAATTATTGATAATATAGAAGAATATTCATCGAAAAGTAATGTTATAACAAATGGTAATCAAAAGACAAAAGAATGGGAAATCCTTTTAGTGCCAAAAAAAGAAGGTGATTATAAAATTAGAGTTAATGATTTTTCATACTTTGACCCAGCCAAAAAAGAATATATTACACTATCAGGAAATGAATTTAATCTTTCTGCTTTGAAAGGTGAGGAAAAAGATAATGAAACTATAATAATTCATAATGATAAGAAAAATGATTCTATTGATGAAAATTTGAAAGAAATAAGCTATATTAAAACAAATTTCGGAAATAAGAATACATTATTCTCTTATCAACTATGTTTTAATCTAATATTATCGATTTACATCATTTCTATAATTGTAATATTTGTTTTTGTTTTTACTAAGTTCTTTTTGTTTAATTTATCTGTAAATAAAGAAGAAATATTAAGAAAAAATGCCTATAAAACATTCTTAAAAGAGGTGAAACTTTTAGAAAATTCTTTAAAAAAAGACTTTTCTGATAAAATTATGGATAAAATCTCTTTAATTATTGAAAAATACTTTATTTCAAAGTATAAGTTAGATTCTGTTGAGTTTACTAAAAATACTATTAATGATAAACTTTCAAAATTTCTTTCAGAAAAAAATCTTGAAGTTCTAAAAAATATTTTTGTCGAACTTGATATAGGGCGATTTGGTGGATTTGATATTACAAAGGAAAGCATTCTAAATTTAATAACAATGGTAAAGAATTTAATGGAAAATATAGAAGGACAAAACAATGAAAAGTAAAATTATCATAATATTAAGTTTTATTTGTTTAAGTCTATATCCTCAAGCCAATAGAGATTTGGAAAAATTTAATAATGCTATAAATTTATATTCTAAAAAAAATTATGAAGAAAGTTTAAAAATATTTTTGGAATTGAGAAAATCTGGTATTGATAACTTTGAAATAAATTATAATATTGGTTGTACTTATACTAAACTGAAAAAATTGGGATTGGCAAGGTTTTATTTTGAAAATGCTTTAGTTTTCAAGCCTTTTGATTCTGATTTATTTCATAACTTAAAAGTTGTTTATAACGACATTTTGAAAGACCCGCTTATAGGTGAACAAGAAATAATGAACAAACGAATTATTTATTTTTTTCCACTGTCACTACTTGTAATTTTATTTCTAATTTGTTTTCTATTATCTGTGTTATGGATTTTTTTATTTTTTAAATTGAATAACAAAAAGTTCTTTTTGATATTTTTTATAATATTTATTTTTTTTAGTTTTATTTTTACACTTTTGTTTTTACTTCAATATTCCGAATATAATAAAAAAGTATTTGTTGTTGTAGAGAATACTGCAAATGTTTATATAGCACCTTCATCTGATGAAACTATTTTAGTTACTCTTTCTGAAGGTACTAAAGGAAATGTAGTAAACTATGTTGGTGACTATATAAAAATTAATTTAGCCGATGGTTCTTCTGGCTGGATAAAAAAAGATATGGTTATATACCGTGAGTAAAATTAAAATAATAAAGACCTGTCTGGTTTTCAAAATCTGACAGGTTTTTAAATCAGAAGGTTTTATGTTTGATATTTTTTCTTATTATGGAAAAGCAATAAGAACTGCATTTACTGAATTCGTATATTTTGCTGCTTTTATAAAAGTAACGATTGTAGAAATTTTTTTATTTTCTACAAGAAAGCAGGTTACTTCAACTGTTTTGTATCGCCAAATTTTATTTACAGGTTATGAGGCGTTAAAATTAATTAGTCTTATAGGGCTTGCTTTGAGTGGAATCATAATTATACAAGGTATGCAATTATTAGAAAACTTTGGTCAATCTGATCTGGTTTATGATATTTTGATAATTACTATAACAAAAGAATTAGGTCCACTTCTTACTGCGGTTATAATTATAGCAAGGTCTGGAACTGCTATATCAACAGAATTAGGCAATATGGTTGTAAATCATGAGGTAGAAGCATTAACTTCTATTGGTATAAATCCAATCGCTTATCTTGTTGTACCAAGAGTTTTGGGAGTTGTTGTATCTTTATTTTGTCTTTCTATTTATTTGAATGCTTCAGGTATTTTTGGTGGATATATTATTTCTACAATTAATCAACCTCTCTCGTTATGGGAATTTTTGAAAAATCTTTCCGTTAAATTAACTATAAAAGATTTAATTATGAGTCAAACTAAAAGTTTTGTTTTTGGTTTTATAATTGCTCTAATTTCTTGCTATCAAGGTTTAAAAGTTAATTTCGCATCAACAGAAGTTCCACAATACACAATAAAAGCCGTTGTATCAAGTTTAACATGGATAATAGTTTTTGATATAATTATAGATATTTTTTATTATAGTTTTTAGGGGTGTCAATTTGGAAGAAACAGAAATAATTCTTTCCTTAAAGAATGTTTATTTTGAAACAGAAAACTACGATATTCTTTCAGATGTAAGTTTAGCAATAAGAAGAGACACATTTGTAAATATTGTTGGAAAGTCTGGCTCTGGAAAAAGTACACTCTTAAAGGTAATGTCTGGGCTTCAAATACCAGATAGTGGTGTCGTGGAGCTTTTTGGAAGAAATATTATGGATTTAGATTATGATGGAATGCTTCCTTTCCGTAAAAGAATGGGTTTTGCTTTTCAAGATGCTGCATTACTTTCAAACCTTTCTATAAAAGAAAATCTTTTATTACCACTAAGTTTTTACAATAAAAGAATGCCAAAACACGAAAAAGAAGAAAAAATTGAAAATATGTTAGCAAAAATATTTATGTCAAACTCTATTAATCTAAGACCTGCACAACTTAGTATTGGTGAAAAGAAATTAATTTCTATTGCGAGGGCAATGATTATAGAGCCAGCTATTTTATTTTTGGATGAGCCTATTGTTTATATGGATGCAACAATGGCAAAAAGTATGATAAACTTGATAAAAGAATATTCTAATAAAGAAGAAACTACTGTAATTTGTGTTGCTAACTCAAAAAATATAATAACAGAGCTTGCAGATAATCTTATTTTAATAGATAATGGTAAAATTGTAATGAGTGGAACAAAAAATGACATTTTATCAATGGAATCTGACAAAAGACCAGAAATTATAAATGATGTGTTAAATTAATTATAAAAGACCTGTCAGTATTTTTAAACTTGATAGGTTTTAATAATAAATTATTTTTTTGATTATTGATTTTTTGAAAATTTTCAATTAAAATAAAATTTTAGGATTTTTTTTTCGATAATATAACACAGATTATAACACAGATTTTTTAGATTGTCACAGATTAAAATGTTTACTCTTTGACAAACTTAAAAAATTTGATAATATATAATATTAAAGAGGATTTTTATGAAATTTAAATTAAAATATACAGATAAAATAGTAGGTGTTTTTGCTTTTCTTTCTCTATTTGTTTTTATAGGGTTAATAATGGTAATAATTGTAAACCAAAAAATATTTATCAAAAAACACGAATTTAACACAAAATTTGAAGATGCAAACGGACTAAAAGTCAATCAAGACGTTTTTTTTAAGGGTTTTAAAATAGGAAAAGTGAAAAGCATTGATTTAAATTTTCAAAATAAAGTTGATGTTAAATTTTATATTTATGACGAATTTATTTCTAGGATAAAAAAAGGCTCTGTAATAAATAAAGTTGCAAATCCAATTTTTACAGATGCAAAATTAATTTTTATACAAAATGAAGTAAGTACTATATTAGCACCAGAAAAATCTTATATTCCATCCCTTGATAGTATAGAAGGTAAGGCTTTGTTAACATCTGGACAGGTTAAAAAAGAAGCTGATGCTATTGCAAATATAATGAAAACAGTTGAAAGTATTTTATTTACAGTTGATGATCTTTTAAAATCTATAAATAGTGATCAAAATGCAAGTAAAAATTCTATCACAAGAATTCTTGTTTCCACAGGCGACACAATAGAATCTGTACATAAAACTGTAAACTCTGTTAATAAACAACTTGAGTCAGCATCTGTTATTCTTGAGAACTTCAAAACATTATCTTATGAAATGAAAGACCCTGATGGGATGGTAAGAAGATTGGTTGACCCTGATGGTACTTATATGTTTAATTCTATTCAAAAATCTTTAGATAGTCTTTCTGTTACTATGGAAAATTTGAGTAAATTCACTGGTTTTGTAAGTGGGCAATCAAAACAGATAGAGGCTTTATTAATTGATACAAGAACTACATTAAAAGAAGCACAACTTGTAATAGAAGGTATTAAAAATAATCCAATAATTAAAGCAGGTATAACTGATAAAAAAGATCAACAAAAAGTAAAAGATTCTGTGAGGGAAAAAGAATAGTATGAAAAAAATTTTATTATTTATTATAATTATTTTTATTTATTTCTCTTGTTCGAGTGCTTCAAAAAGACTTACTTATGAGCAAAATGATTTAAAAAACCAAGCTGCTGATAATACAAAATTGGCAAATCAATTTGTAGGTAAATACGAGTATGATAAGGCGATAGAATACTTAAAAGATTCTTTAAAATTAAATATAATGGCTGATAATATTGGTGGTGTTATTACAAACTATGCAGATATTGGCAAAGTCTATTTATTTACAAAAGACACTGAGAAAGCTCTTGATTTTTATAACACTGCTTTAAAACTTGCAAATGAAGAAAATATAAATGGAATTTTTAATAGAGAAAAAGCGTATGTTTTAAATGGTATTGGAGAAGCATATTTTTTTAATGACAAATACAAAGAAGCAGAAGAGTTTTTTAATAAAGCTTTGCAATTAGAAATTGATGAAGAAAGTAAAGCGTTGATAAATGTAAATATCGCTAAAATCTATACTCAAAGAAATGATCATAGTAAATCATTAGAATATTTATCCCAAGCATTACCAATATTTGAAAAATTGTATCAACAAAAAAGAATAGAAAATATAAGAAATTTATCATCAACCTATTATTTTGTTGCAAGAAAGAACTTTAGGTTACAAAATAATGATAAAGCAATAGAATATATTAAAAAAGCAATTGAAATAGACAAAAAAATAGAAAATTCGAGTGGAATAGCAGATGATTACTATATTATGGCAAAAATAACTCAAAGAAAAGATAAAAATTTGGCTTTAAAGTATTATAATAAATCAAGAGATATTTATAAATTAATAGATGACATGGACGGATATATTTTAAGTTCTAATTTAATGGCAGAAGTTCTTTATTTACAAGAAAAATTTGAAGAATTTTATCAAATAAAAAAAGAAATATTTTTACTTTCTAAACAAGATCAAAAACTCAGTATAGCAAAAGAAATTTTATCTATACTTGATAACCCAAATGCTTTAAAAGAATTAACTGATGAAGAAATTACAGAAATAAAAGAAAAATATACAAATATTAAATAACCAGAATTTCGATTTAACATTTGGAGGATTTTTAGACCTCTCAGGTTTCAAAAACCTGACAGGTCTAAAAAAATACATTTTTGAAAGATTTTTTATTATTATTTTAGCGTTCTTCGTAGTTAAATTTTTTTGTTTATGTTCACAAGACATTTTTCTCTGTTAGAGTCCAATGAAATTTTTAGGTTGAGTTATATGAAAAAAATTATTTTATTTTTTATGCTATTACTATTGTTTTCAAATTGTAAAACATTCCAAACTAATAAAGAAAGTACAATAAAAGAAGACTATTTTGGTTTACATATACATGATGCTCCAAATAAAGAAGAATTATGGCAAAAAATTAAGTTTAAAACTATAAGAATCTGGGATTGTGAGGTAATTTGGTCTGATTTGGAAAAACAAAAATCAAAATGGGACTTTAGTAAACTTGATAAAATTGTAGAATATGCAGAAAAAAATAACATTGAAATTTTAATGACTTTGGGTCAAACTCCAGGTTGGGCTTCTACCAAAAAAAATGTTTTTTATCCTTATGGCAGAAAAGATATACTTACCTCGCCTCCACAAAATATAGAAGATTGGAAAAATTATATTACAATTCTTGGGCAAAGATATAAGGGTAAAATTAAGTATTGGGAAGTATGGAATGAACCAGACTCTTTATTCTTTTATTCGGGGACTATCAAAGAACTTGTTAATCTAACAAAAGAAGCTAATGTTATTCTAAAAAAAATTGATGTGGAAAATAAAATTGTATCACCTTCGGTTACTGGATGGATTTTTTATGGTTTTGCATTAGGATGGCTTGATTTATACCTTGAAGGAGTAAAAGATTATATTGATATAATAGGTTTTCATTATTATACTTTTGAAATTTGTCAGCCTGAAACTCTAATAGAATATCTTTCTTTATTAAAAAACATTCTAAAGAAATATAAAATTAGCGATAAACCTTTTTGGAATACAGAGGGGAGTTTTTTCTTTTCTAATAAAGAAAATGTGGATCAAAAAAAAGCTATAAGTTTTATGGTTAGAAATTATTTAATCCAAAAAAGTTTTGGTGTAGACAGATTTTATTGGTATGCCTTAGATAACGAACCTTATATTGGTGGAATGATTTCAAAAAAGAGTTACCAAGTTTTACCTCTTGGCAAAGCTTATCAATTTTTAGAAGATTTAATTATTGGTGGAAGTGTTACAAAATTAGAACAAATAAGTCTTGATTTGTGGGTTTGTGAAATTTCTAAAAATAGTCAAAAATTAAGAGTTTTATGGTCAACATCTGGCAAGATTAAGTTTTCCATTCCAGATAGTTGGAATGTATCTGAAATTATATCTTTTGATGATAAAAAACTTAATCTAGTCAATAATGTAGAAATTGATATTTTGCCGATAGTATTTGTTTGTGAGAAATAATCATACTTCTGGAAACAAGAGGTGTATCCATCATTTAAACGGTGATATTAAACTTCTGATGTTTATTTTGTTTATGGCTAATTTGTCTTCTTTTAATATTTCATCCCAATCGACTTTTTTTGTGAAATTATTCTTTTCTATATAGTCATATTTTTTTAATATGATGTTTAAAGAATTATTTAAAAAGATTAAAGCACTTCCTATTCCAAAAATAAGAAAAACTATTAAAATAATATTTATTAAAAAAATTAGAAAAACAAATAATGTAAACCATAAATTATCAAAAAGTAATATAAAAGATTTTTTTATGCTTTTTGTGTTAATGTAATTATTTTTACTCAATAAGGGATAATAAAAAATACTTCCGACAAAGTATGATATTAAAATCCATATTAAAAAAAAGCCTAAAAAGTTTAATATAATATTAGGATTGGAAAAATAATATATAAGTGAATAAACACCAAAAAAAATAAAAATTAAATTTAATCCTAAACTATAAAAAGAAGCAAATAAAATCTTAATGATTTCAACCTTAAATCTATTATTTAAATAAGACAAAAATATTAAAGAAAAAAATAAAATTAAAAAACAAAATAAAATTATTGCCAGATAAAAAAAATTTGTTGGCAAAAATTTAAAAAGCAAAAAAGATGCTGCACTTACAGCAAAAAATAAAGAATTAATTAAAATTACTAAGAATAAATTATCCCATATGTCCAAAAATGTCTTTTTTAATAAAAATCTAATCATTTTTCTTCCTAACTTTTAAAATCATTTACATACATCAAAGATTCATAAACTTTTTTGGTCTCTCTTGCCGTTTTTTCCCATGAGAAGTTTTTTAATCGCTCTGTCCCTTTTTGGATTAAATAATTTCTTAGTTCTTCATTATAAATTACTTTTGTTACAGAGTCTCTAATTGAATACTCATTTGCAGGGTCAAAATAAATCGCGGCATCTCCTGCTATTTCTGGAAAACAACTTGTATTACTCAAAATAAGAGGACATTTACAAGCAAACGCTTCAAGTACAGGAATACCAAATCCTTCATACAAAGATGGAAAAACAAAAGCCAGTGCATTCTTATAAAGTAGAGTAAGAATATCATCATTAAAAAATATTTGGATTACCCTGTCTTCAATATAAGTGTTTCTTAATAAATACACTTCTTCTTTTGTAAAAACACCACCACCAGCACAAACTACATATAAATCCTTGTCGTGTTTTAATAAAGGAATTATACTGTGCATAAAGAAACAAAAATTTTTGTAATAATGCCTTTCTCCAACAAATAAAATGTACTTTTTTGGTATATCAATCTTAGGATAAACCTTATTTTCATCATATTTAAGAGAAGTTCCCAAATGTATCACTTTTATTTTATTTTCTTCTATGCCATATAGTTTTATTATGTCTTTTTTTGTATTTTCTGATATAGCAATTATTTTTGTAGCCTTACGAGCTAAAATTTTTTTTCTTTCAGTGGTTTCATCTCTTAACTGAGGAAACATATCTGCAAAAAGTTCGTGAATCATATCATAAATCGTTAAAACAAAAGGTTTATCTCCAATATGATTTATAAAATATTCATCATAATAAGTAGGATGAAAAACATCAAATTTATCTTTTTGTAAAAGTTTTATTGAAATTTTTTTGTTTTTATTGATATAGTAAGAATCTTTTTTTATTTTATGGAAACCAAAAAACTTTAAGATTTTATAAAGTTTTCTTTTTCCTCTAAATTTTATTCCAGTCAAAAAATTTTCAAAAGTTTTTGACTTGTTTATTAAATCAAACTGAATAATTTTATTCTTTATGAAATTAGAATTTTTTAGATAATAATTATTTGAATATTTTATGGGTAAATTAAAATCTAATAAATTTGTATTGTGATAACAACTCATAAGCTCATAAAAATACCTTGATATTCCACCATAACTTTGCAAACTAAATACTTGATGGTCATACAATACTCTGATAGGTGTAAATAATTTAGTTTCTTCCTTTTTATGATGAGGCTTATTATTTAACCTTCTATAAATCGCTTTGATTACTTTTTTCAAAACCTTGATAGGATGAACTATTACAAAACCAACTTTGTAAGAATAAGATTGTATAACATTTTTGTGTTCATTATGAAGTTTAAAAAAACTTTTATAAATTTCATAAGAGTCTTTTAAAATACCATTTTTAGAAAAGTATTCTCCAGTTTCAAAGTTATTATTGACTTTAAAGTCATCTTCACTTGTAAAGTCAATTTTTTTTGTTGATCGTTCTAATTTAGTCTCTTTTAACAAAAGTTTATATAAATTTAAATAATTTTCAGCTTGATTCCTTAGAGCGTATTTTGTCTCTATAAATTTTCTACATTCATAACTCATTCTTAATCTATCATTTTGGTTAAAAACCATTTCAAGTATAGCATCAGAAAGACTGTTTTCTTCAAAAGGAATAGCAAGTTTTCCAGTTAAATTAGGAATAATTAAGTCTGGCATTCCACCAGAGGCAAAAGCAATTACTGGTGTACCACAGCCCATAGCTTCTAATATTATATTTGGTAAATTATCTTCAATAGAAGGCAATACAACAAAATCAGATGCACTATAAACAGTTGAAAGAATATCATCAGATTTTATATAACCAAGAGAAAAAACAGGAATAGTTAATTTGTTCAAGTCCTCATTTGGTTCTCCAAAGCATAAAATTTTAATCTTATTCTTTCTGTTTAAATCCGAAAACCTCTCATTTGCAAGGCAATGTTTTATTGCATTTATCAACAAGTGAAAACCTTTTCTTTTTTCATTACCATTTTCAGCACCAAAAAGAATGGTAATTGTATCTTCATTGACCCCCAGCGTTTTTTTTGCAAGTTTTTTTTCTATTGGGAAGAAAACATCTGTTTCTATTGAATTTGGTATTGCTTCAACTCTAAATTTTTTAAAAAGTTTACTTTTTTTTGCACAGTCAGCAAGCCAATAACTTGGTGTAACAATTGTAAGGTTACCATCTTCAAATAATTTAAGTTTGTCCATAAATATATTATTTGGTATAGAAAAGTAATCATCTTTTAATTGAGGGCAATTTTCACAATTTTCTTCTATATATTTTAAACAACCACCAGAATAATGGCACCCTCCAGTAAAAGGATTTTGGTCGTGCAGTGTCCAAACAATTGGTTTTTTTAATAGAAATAAATTCTTAATTGTTACAGGAGATAAAAAAAAAGCAATCCAATGAAAATTGAGTATATCAGAATTTTGTATCAGAGGAATTGTAGAAATACTATAACCTGGGTATGCCAAAGAAAAAAGGGTATTTGATAAATTTGATCTATTTTTGTTTATATATTTATTTTGTATTATTTCTTGAAAAAACGACTCTTTTACAGCATTTTCACCAGTTAAATGAGCATCAAAAAGAATCCTATGTATATTATCATCATTAGTTTTCTTGTCCTTTACAAGCATGTGGGATTCGTTACCAATTTTTTTTAAACCAAGATACAACCTATAAGCAGCCCTCGCAGCCCCACCGCTAATATCACTATAATTTATATGTGTTATCCTCATTGAACAATCCTTAAATCTGTATAATCCATGTTATCAGTGTCCTAATTCGTGCTAATCAATGTTATAATACGATAAAAACCTAATAAAATCAAGAGACTTTTAGAAAGATATAACACGGATTAGTCAAATTATCGTAGATTACACAAAAAGTTTGGATATAAATTTTTCATAGAGATACAGAGAATATGGAGAGATAGTAATTGTATTAACTTTATGCCTTTATGGGCTCTGTAATATGTTTTTAATATTTATTTTTAATATTTTTGTAATAATTGTTTAAATTTGTATTGATTTTGGTAGATGGTAATAATAGATGGTGATGCTAGTAGAACATATATTTTATCTTGACAATACATATAGATTGTGTAAATTATATGTATGGAGTATGAGAATCACAATAGATTTACCTGAAAATTTACTGAGCAAAGCATTAAAAATAACTAAAATTAGAACTAAAACCGAGTTAATTAAAGAATCTTTGATTAATTTAATTCAAAGAGAAAAAATTAAAAATATTAAAAACTATCGAGGTAAAATAGATTTGGATATAGATATTGATTGCTTGAGAAATTAATGCAATAATTTTTTTATTTCATCTTCTGATAAACCAGTACATTCAATTATTAAATTTAATGATAATCCTTTTTCAATCATTTTACTAGCTGTTTCAATTTTAGTTTCAATTTTAGTTTCAATAATTTTATTTCCCATCTCTCTTAGAACATCTTCTCTAATTTGTTCATCTCTTCTTTTTAGTGCCATTTCAAGCATAGTTTTTACCTCCATTATATTATCAATTTCTTGGTTTACTTCTTCTATGTTATTATAGTTAGATGTTTTAAATAAATTATTTATAAATAATCTAAACAATTTTATCAAATCGGGTCTTTCTTTTTCAATTAAGCTTATTATATTCCTAATTTCGCTTTTTATCTGCTCTGGAGTAGAATTTTCTACATAAAAGATAGCAGAAACAAAATTATGTATTTTTAAAAGCGTTTCTTTACTAATTTCATTTTCTATAAGCTTGTAATAACTAAAGTTTGGTATATATCTTTTTGGAATACTACTCACTATTATATCGCTGATATTTTCTTTTGCTGTCCATTTATCCTCTCCATTATATAGTAAAATTGGAAAAACTGCTGGTAATTTGCTAAATTTGTCGTTTTGCGATAAAAAATCGTAAAATTCTAAGATATATCGCAAAATACGCAATGGCATAAACTTATCAACAGTTGATTGAAATTCAATCAATAGATAAATATAAATTTCATTATCCTTAAAATTAACTTTATAAATTATATCTGATTCTTTTTCTTGAAATTTTTCTGTAACAAAAGACTTATCAAGTCTTTCGAGGGTCGAAAAATCCAAATCTTTAACAAAATCCTCATGTACAAAGTATAAAAGTAATTCTTCCACAACAAGAGGATGAGAAAATATTTTTTTGTATCGTTTATCGCTATCACTTGCCATAAATAAAATATATCAAAAAAGTTAAATAAAATCAAAGGAAAAATTAAGATTCAAATAGTAATTTTATTTTAATCTATCTATTTCTTAAATAAAAGTTGAAAAGAATTGGATTGTTTTGTATAATTGGATAATAAAAAGATAAGAGGTTTTTAGGTTAAAAAAGATAATTATTAATGGGCTATTTAATTATGATATAGAACTATAAAGAAGATAGGAAAATGAAAATTTAATTCCAGATAATTATTATTCTTCAGAAGAGTTATTTGAAAATATACTTACAGATTCAGATATTTCATCTTTAAATGAAAAATTCTTCCCTGATTTTTTTAGTACTTATTTAATTAGAGAACAAAGATTAATTGGCGATAATTCAAAAGATTTTAAGATAGAAAAATATTCTAATCAATTAAGAGAATATATAACTTATATATTGCCAAATCCTCCCAAATAAACCAAGAATTAGATAGTAATTTCCCAAAAAAGTTATTTGATGAGACTAATACAATATCAGAAATAGATTTTAACACTCGATTTAATAGTATTAAAGAAATCCAAAAGACTTTAAATAAATATAATTTATTAAATATAAAAGAAGATAACCATCCTACTTATAAAGAGGAGAATGCTAAAGCTTTATTAGTGTATTTGAATGATACTGAAAAAAAATTGGAGATATTCTCTGATTTAATTAAAAAATTAGACTTATTTACCAATATATTGAATGAAAGAAGATTTTTATATAAAAAAATAGTTATTGATAAAGAAAAAGGTTTTTATTTTGTAACAGAAAAAGGAGATAATTTAAAATTAACTGATTTATCATCTGGCGAACAACAAGAAGTTGTATTACTCTATGAATTATTATTTAAAATTGCTCGCGATACTTTAGTATTAATTGATGAGCCAGAAATATCGTTACATGTTGTTTGGCAAAAAGAATTTTTAAATGACCTCAAAAAAATAACCGAATTACAAAATATCAATGCAATTGTTGCAACTCATTCTCCTCAAATAATAAATGACAAATGGGAATGGGGTGTTGATTTAGAGGAAATAAATAATTCTTCAAATAAAGGTGTTAAAGATAAAGAATTAGAAAGTTCACTTAGAACAAGCTACAACTATTCACAATTTAGTAAAACAAACTTATTTAGTAGCCTAAAAGAATGGGAAAATTCAGCGGGTTATAGTTTGTTTTAATTCCCAAAAAAATAAATTTTACTACAATTTTTTTTATCATTCAAATTTTATCAATAATCCATTTACAAAATAGATTTTTTTAATTATTATAACACTGACTAGCATGGATTAAAAAAGAGATTGGCACGGATTTTATTGGTGGTAAATCAATTAGTTTTTAGTTACAATCAGTAAAAATCCGTCTTATATTGATATTAATTAAATAAAGAGATGAAATAATAGATTATTCTGTTAAAAAATCAACGTAATCGGCTAAAATACGTGCTAATCTGTGTTATGGGAGGAAATAAGTTGGGAAGAAATATACCTTATGATATTAAATACTATATATTTTCACAAGATAAGAGTTTTGAGTTAGAATCTGGCAAAAAATTTGGACCTATAACAGTTGCTTATGAAACTTATGGAACATTAAACGAGCAAAAGAATAATGCGATTCTACTTATACACGCTTTGACTGGCGATACTCATGTAACATCTGATTATGATAAGGATGATAAGACTCCTGGTTGGTGGGATACTGCTGTTGGCAAGGGTAAGGCAATTGATACAGAAAAATATTTTGTTATTTGTTCCAATTGTTTTGCTGGCTGTATGGGAACTACTGGACCAGCTTCTACAAATCCAGATACGGATAAACCTTATGGTCTTGAATTCCCTTTGACAACAGTTAGAGATATGGTTAGCGTTCAAAAACAATTAATAGATTTTCTTGGTATAAAAAAGCTTAAATGTATTATGGGTGGTTCTCTTGGTGGAATGCAGGTTTTGGAATGGAGTGTTTTGTATCCTCAAATGCTTGAATCTGCAATTGTAATAGCATCAGCTTATAAAACTTCTCCTCAAATAATCGCTTTTGGTGAGGTTGGACGAAACGCAATAATGGCTGACCCAAATTTCAAAAATGGTAATTATTATGATGGAGCACCACCAGAAAAAGGGCTTGCTATTGCGAGAATGGCTGCCCACATTACATATCTATCGAGAGATTCGATGGAAGCAAAATTTGGCAGAGATATAAAAAAGGATTTGAAAGAAAGTGATGAAATGTATGGCTTTTTTGGACCAATGTTTCAAGTAGAAAGTTATCTTCGTTATCAAGGACGAAAATTTGTACAAAGGTTTGATGCTAACAGTTATTTGTATATAACAAAAGCAATGGATTTGTACGATGTTACAAGCGGTAAAAATAACTTAACAGAGGTTATAAATAAAGTTCAGTGTAGAATGTTAGTAATTTCTTTTGAATCAGATTGGCATTTTAGACCATCAGAAAGCTGGGAAATTGTTAAGGCTATGATGAATAAAGGAAAAGAAATTTCTTATGTGAATATAAATTCTCCTTATGGGCATGACGCGTTCTTAATTAAGAATGTAGAGATGGAAAAGGTCATTTCAAGCTTCATAAACACAAAAAGGGATAAATAATATGGGAAAATTAAAAGAAACGATACATGAGGTTATTTCTAATGAAATTCCACAAAATAGTAAAGTTTTAGATTTAGGATGTGGAAGTGGCGAGCTTTTAGAATATTTAATTAAAGATAAAAATATTATAGGTCACGGACTTGATATAAATGACTATGCAATAATAAATTGTATCGAAAAAGGAATACCTGTAATACAATGGGATTTGGATAATTTACCACTTGACTTTCCAGATAAATCTTATGATATTACTATATTAAACCAGACAATTACTCAAGTTATAAATTCTAAAAAAATGATATTAGAGATGCTTAGGGTTGGTAAAGAAGGCATTCTTGGTTTTTCAAATTTTGGTAGTCTTGAGATAATGTTAAAATTTGTTTTTACAGGTAGAATGCCTATAACTCGTGAGATTCCTTTTAAGTGGTATGATACGCCAAATATTCGTTTGTTGACTATTAAAGATTTTTATGATTTTTGTAAAGCGAATAATATAGAGATTAAGAAGAAAGTTTTTTTGAAAAAGAAATTAAATTCCACAAAATATAAACAAATAAGGCTTTTTACTAATTTGAGGTCTGATTTGGCTGTTTTTTGGATAAAAAAAATTTAAAAAAAATGTTAATATTTTTTTTAATTAGCCGATAAGAAGAAATGGGAGATTAGGAGGGTAACAAATAATGACAAATAATCCTTATCAACAGTATAAAAAAACGCAAATTGATACTGCGAATCAAGGTAAATTGATAGTAATGCTTTACGATGGGGCTCTCAAATTCATAAATAGAGCAATAGACCTTATGCCTACAAAAAGAATTGAAGAGATACACACAAACATAATAAAAGCTCAGGATATAATATCAGAGCTTATGACATCTTTAAATATGGATGTTGGAGATATTTCAGACAGGCTACTAAGTATCTATATTTATATTCATAAAAAACTTGTTGAAGCAAATGTCAAAAAGTCAGCAGAACCTTTAATTGAAGTAAAAAAATATCTTATGGAATTAAGAGAAGCTTGGAATGAAGCATCTAAAAAAGTTCAAACAGATGTAGTAAACTCTGATACTGGAGGTGTCAACATTGCAACCTGATCTACTAGCTAAAAGAATAAGAGAAAATTTGGTTTCTCAAAAAAAACGACTCGAAGATTACTTAAAAATACTTGAGGTTGAAGAAGAAGATATTTTAAAAGTTGATGCGGATAAATTGGTTAGCCATATAAATCTTGAAAAAGATATTATAGAAGACATTTCTTCTTTTAAAAGAATATTAGAACCTCTCGAAAAAATGTATGATTCTTCGCCATATAAAAAAGATGAGTCATTATTTTCTTTAAAGAGTAGTCTTGATAAATTGACAAGTGAAGTTAAAATTAAATCTAATAAAAATAAAGAAAAACTTGGTGTTGTAATCGAAAAAATCAAAATAGATTTAAATAAAGTTAATAATAAAAATAGAATGTTTGGTAGCTATGCTAACTCGGTTGACTCAAAACATATTGATATAAGAAGTTAAATTTTTGAAAAAGACCTGTTAGGTTTCCAAAACCTGACAGGTCTCTAACTATTCTATTTAATAATCCTCTTCATGTTTATCATTTCTCTCTTTGAGTTCAGCTATGAGTTTTTCGAGTTGTGGAAAATTTTGTATTCTTTTATAAGCAGGGTCTTTTGGAAAATTAATTTTATCAAATTCGTTAATCATATTAAAAAGTTTATAAACTAAATCAAAAAACATTTTTACATTCATAGGATAGTTTTTTACAGCCATCTGAGAAAGTATTTTTTCGTTTTGTGTAACATTTTGATTACTCCCCAAAAAATTTGATGCTCCATATATTCCAAGATTTGGCATTATTTTAGTTTGAATTTCGTTGATAAACTCGCAAATAGCCTTAATACCATAATACAAATCCTCTAAAGCACCTCTTGAGTCAATATAAACCATATTGCCAGCTAATATTAGATTCATATTTTGTAAGCTTGTTGTATTTAAATCAACTTTCATAATAACATTCTTTAAATATTTGTTGTTTATGTGCTTCTCGTAATGTGTTTGAAGCTCAGTAATTAAATTTTTTATATCTGATACATTTATCATCATTTTTCTCCTATTTACTTTTTCTTTACTAATTATATACTTAAAATGCTTTAAATGGTCAATCTTTTTTATATTAAATTTGTTTACTACAATTCTTCCTTTGGTTCTGTCACTAAAGAAATACTTGTAATATCAAGAATTTTTAACACGTCAATAACCCCGATTATACTTTTATAATTTACTTTTTCATCACCAAGTATATAAACAGTAAGAGTTTTATAATTTTCAATTCTTTTTATTTCTTCGGAAAGATTTGTTAAAAAAATTTTACTACCATTTAAAAAAGTGTTGCCTTCCTCATCTATTTCAATAACAATTTTAGTTTTACTAATATCACTTTCACCTACAAATGATTTTGGCAATTCTAGTTTTAAAGACCTATTTAAATCGAATGTTGCCCCAACCATAAAAAAAAGTAAAACCAAAAATACCATATCAGTAAGTGGAGTTAAATCCAAATCATTGTTTTTATTTTTTAAAAATTTGAACTGCATTTTGTTTCCTAAAATTTTTTTCTAAAATATACTGTAAATTAATGAAATTATCAGAAATTTCATTAATTTTAGGTATATAATCAAACTCGCCAATTCATTATCATATAATAAATTATCTACTATAAATGTTAAGAAACTCGCTTCGTTTGATTATAATAACTTAAAACTTCTGATACTATTATTTGCATTTTTTGAAAGTCTAATTCAATTTTATTTTGAAAATATTCATAAAAAAAAGTGGTTGGTATAGCAACAGAAAGCCCAACAGCAGTTGTAATTAATGCAGTAGAAATACCACCTGCCACAATTGATGCAGTACTTACACCTTTTTCTACAATGCTATTAAAAGATAAAATCATTCCTATAATTGTACCAAAAAAACCAATTAAAGTAGATAATTTTGAAAAAATTGAAAGATAATTGAGTCTATGTTTGTATTCTATATAAATTGTGGTGATTAAACTATCAATATACTCTTGGAGTTCTTGTTTTGTATTAAAATGCTCTGATAAAAGTTTTACTAATGTATTATTAAAAATATGATTTTTAGTTTGCAGGCATTTTTCTTTTAGAGCAGTCAAACTGTTTGGAAAATAACTTTGATATTCTGAAAGGTTTATTTTATTTTTTGAAAAAAAACCAAACTTTTCTATAATAATTGCCATAGAAATAATAGAAAAAATAAAAATCGGAAAAATAACCGCAATTGTCGAAATATTTGATATATTCATTTATTACCCTTAATTATCTCCAGTTAATAAAAACTGGGAATTTGTCAGATTTATTACCCTTAATTGATTTTTTAATACCAACAAGCGTAATCTGTGTTATAGCAATTTAGAATATTTTTTTCAAGTTTTTTTGAATATAATTAAAATTTCAAATATATTAACTTGACATTTTTCTTCTATATAATATATTAAATACTATCTATTTTTTTGGAGAAAAATAACATGATATTTAGAAAAATACTTTTTTTTATTCTGATGAATTTTTTCATATTGACTATTTCTACAGCTGAAACAATGCTGAGTAGTGATATTATAAAAATTATTGATGATTCTGTATTTGAAGTTGTAGTTTTAAAACCAACAAAAGATTCACTAACTTACGAAAAACCTTTACCTTTTGACTTAATTCCTTTTGCTATTAGAAATGACAAATACTATTCTGTTGGAACAGCCTTTGCTATTTCAGAAAATAAATTTGTTACAGCTTCACATGTTATTTCGCTACCTATCGAGACTCTCACAGAACAATTGTTCATAAGAGATAAAAAAGGTAATGTAAATGAAATAGATCAAATTTACAGTTATTCTAACAATAAAGATTTTGTTGTCTTTACAATTAAAGATAAAAAAGTTTCTAATTTTTTAAAAATTAATACTACACCAAATATTAATGATGATGTATTTGCAGTAGGGAATGCTTATGGAGAAGGTATAATTATAAGAAATGGAATACTTACCTCAAAAACTCCAGAAGAAGAAAATGGAAAGTGGGAATGGTTAAGATTTTCAGCTGCTGCATCTCCTGGCAATAGTGGAGGACCATTACTTAACAAAAATGGAGAAATTATTGGAATTGTATTAAGAAAATCAGAAAATGAGAATTTAAACTATGCACTACCAATAAACATTGCTATAGAATCAAATCCAAATTTAGCAAAATTTCATTATAGAATTAATTATTCTATCCCTATAATGTCACCAAAAAAAATTAATATCTTTGATGATGAAGTTACTTTACCAAAATCTTATATTGAGCTAAAAAAATATTCAATAGAAAAATATCATTCTTATTGTGTTAAAACTCTTGATGATTTAATCAAAGAAAACAAAAATGCGATGTTTCCAAATACTAAAGGTTCTCTACAAATACTACACAACACATTTAGTACAACTTTTCCTAATATTATAGCAGAAGGAGAAGGGGGATCACTTGGAGTTTTTAAACCAAAAGAAATAGAAAAATCAAATCTTGAAAACAATGGTTTTATTGAATATGGAGAATTAGGCGGTTATGATTTAATAAATTTAGTAAAACCTGATAATATTTCTTTAAAACAATTATGTGATGATTCTAAACTTTTTATGGATTTAGTACTTAAAGGAATTACTTACAATAGAAATGTTTCCAACCAAAAAATTAGAATTATATCTTTAGGAGAAGCAGTCGAAAAATATGATTTTGTTGATAATTATAAAAGAAAATGGCTTATAAGATCATGGAATTTAGAATATGTAGACTATAAACTTACTACTTTTTCTTTATTAACTCCTACTGGAATGGTATCAATTTTAAAAATAGGCCAATTTTCCAATATGAATAGTGGCGATATTCTTGATATAAAAGTTATTACTGATTATATTTATTTATCTTACTATGGTACTTTTAAACAATGGGAAGAATTCTTAACAAGTAAAGATTATTTACCAGAAATTTTTACAAACTTTGAATTATCTTATACAAACAATAAGACAGCAAGTATAAAAACAAAAAGATTACAAATAAATTATAAAAATGAATCTTTTGAGATTACACCTGAAAGTGATATGAAAATATTAATAAGTTATCTAAAAGAAAATGATAATATAATATGGGATATTGCAGGAATTTATATATGGGAAAATAAAAATAGTAATAATTATTTCGCTTTTTTTAAAGAATTAAAACCAGTTGAAGGTTTAAATGATTCTTATTTTAGTGAATGGGAAAAAATGTGGAAACAAAAATATCCTTATAATGCAACATCTTATTTTGATAATGGAAATACTTATATAAGAACAGTACATAGCAATTATTCCACTTTAAAAAATAAATTAAAAATTGATAATAATTTTTTATATACAGCATACATTGGTCTTGAAGGAAAAATAAACAATTTTAAGATGCAAAAAAAACTAAAAGATATGATTAGTAGTACAACAATATTAGAATAATGAAAAAAATATATATAATTTCGTTTCTATTCATAAATTTATTAATTTATTCTCAAAAAGTAACAATAACTGCCATAGGTGACATTATGGCACACGATAATTTACAAGAATATGCTTTGGCAAATGAGGCAGGGTATTTTGTTTTATTTGAAAAGACTAAATCAATTTTTTTGAAAGATGATTTAACGATAGGTAATTTAGAGACTCCGGTTTGTGATACAATTCCAATTAAAGGCTTTCCACAGTTTAATGCAAAAACTTCTTTAGTGACGGCAATAAAGAATGCTGGAGTTGATGTTGTATCTTTGGCAAATAACCATTCTTATGACCAACGCGATATAGGTGTTACATCAACCATAGAAGCTGTTAAAAAAGAAGGTCTTATTTACTCTGGAACTGGTTTTACCCCAGAAATCGCTCGTAAACCAGTAATTTTTAGTAAGAACGGTGTAATATTTGGTTTTTTTAGTGCCACTTTTTCTATAAATGGTATAAATATTATCGAAGAGGAAGACAAACCTTATGTAAATTTAGTGCCTATGGAAAATGAAAAACGACTCGAAAACTTTTGTAAAATAATTGCTGAAACAAAAAAGACTGTTGATTTTATGATTGTTGCCTACCATTGTGGGACAGAGTACACAAATACACCGATAGAAATCCAAGAAAAGGCGTTAAAAAAAATTGCAGAGTCAGGGGCTGACCTTGTCCTTGCTCATCATCCCCATGTACTCGAAAAGATTGAATATTTTAAAACATTAGATAAAAGAAATGTATTAATTGCCTATTCACTCGGTAATTTTATAAGTGCTCAAGCAAGATATTTACCAAAATTAAAGAATAATAACCAAATTTATGATTCTGTACTATCAAAGACCGCAGAAGGTATAATTTTACAACTTGATGTTGTAAAATGGGACAATAATTTAAACATTGTTAATCCAAGAATAATTCCAATTTTTAATATATCTTTTAGGACAGAGCAAAATAAAAAAATGTATCAGGGTTTCCAAACTACTTTAATAGAAGATATTCTAAAAGATGACTTTACGGACTCACGCTTTGAGTCAAATATCCCTGATATAAAAAAACTTGTAACTTACAGATTTGAAAAGATAAAAAAGTTAATTGATTTGCCAGTTGTTTATGAGAATAAATGATTATGAGAAAAATAATTTGGATTTTTTTGATTTTTTTTGGTTGTGGTATAAATACAGGTGAACCAGTTATTAGTATTCAATCAGATACTAAGATTACAAGAGGGCTTTATGTTAATAAATTTGATACAATCGTTGGAAATTCTTTTGAAGAAGATGCTTTATTGACTTTTTGTAATAAAAATAACATAAATTACTTGATTTTGTACGATTTGTATAAATTATTCGACAAAAAAGATATATTAGAAGCATTCATAAAAAAAGCGAAAGAAAATTATAAAATTAAAGAAATAGCAGCTTGCGGTGGTGATAAAATTTTTGCGGATAAAATTGTTAATTTTAATTTAACTTCAATCTATAAATTTGACGTACTAAATTTAGAATACGAGTATTGGAATACAGCATCATATACAAATAGACCTTTTGTTGATTTCATAGATACACTAAGTTATTACAAAGATATTGGTATCAAAAATAACTTAAAAACAGAAGTTTATCTTGGTTGGATAACTGCTTATGAGGCAGAAGAAATTAAAAAAAATGTCGATAGGATTTTACTACATTGTTATGTGACTGCCCCTACAATCGGTTTTAATTACACAAAAGAAAGACTTGAATATTTCAAAGATTTTCCTGATATACATATAATTTTTTCTGGTGAGCCAGAATTTTGTGGTAATTATATAAAAACAAACTCATTACAAGCAATTGAAGATATTTATAATGAAGACTTAACAAAATCAACGATAGATATAAAAATTAACTGGTTTTGCTACTTTGCTTATACTTATTTGAAAAATTGATAAATATTATTGCAAAGATACACAAAAATTCTACCACCCTTTTTTTAGAATAATCTATATATCTGTTTAAAATTTTATCATATTTAGAAATTATCATTTATATTCTGCAAAAATATTATCAACTTCATTTAATTTTGATATTTCAAGGTTGGCTATTCTTTTTAAGAATTCTTTTCGTTTGATTTTGTCTTTTATTACAATTTTTGCTTTACTTCTATATATTTTTAGCAGATGAAGTTTTATAAAATAGGTTTCTGGGATTTCTTCACTGATTTTATCTCTAATTTTAGCTGAAAAAGAAGGGCTTATCCCAGATGTCGAAACAGAAATCACCAAATCATCTTTTTTATAAATCGCTGGAAATATAATATTACTCTTTCCAGTAGCATTATTTACAAGAATATTTTTTTTAATTAAAACTTTTGCAATTTTCTTATTTAGCTTTTTGTTGTTAGTTGCAAGCACAACAAGAAAGGCTTTTTTTAAATATTTTAGTTTTAGTTTATTTTTACTTATTTCTATATTATTTTTTTTTGCTATTTTGAAGATTTCATAAGATAGAATCTTTTTTGTTATTATCTTGATGCGAGGTTTATACCCCAAAAGAGTCTCTAACTTTCGTAATGCAACACCTCCACCGCCAACGATTATACAAAGTTTGTTTGTCAAATCTATGTTTAGAGGAAAATAGTCACTCATAATTATAACCCATTCCTTAATGCTTTAAGTATAGTGTTTTTTTTTATTTTGTCAAAGAATAAATATTATCTAACAAAAAATTTTCGGGTAGCCGAAAAAAAGGTACGTTGATTAATGTTAACAATTAACATATATTAAATCCAATCATAAAGCCGCAGGAAAAATTAATTTTTATTAAATTTATATAGTGGTGTATAAAAAATGATACAGTGATTTTTGGAAAATAACCAAAATTCATTAAATTTTTAATTAAAAGATACAAAATTTACAAAATAAACTTTGGCACACTTATTGCTATATAAGGAGTATGAGGAGTCCGATATGAAAAAAACAAATAAAATAGGAAATCACAATAACTTAAAATCTTACTTTGATGAAATAAAAGACAATGACTTACTTTCTTTTGAAGAAGAAATGGAACTCGGCAAAAGAATTGAAAAAGGTGATGAATACGCTTTTAATAAAATGATCAGAGCAAATTTAAGATTGGTTGTTAAAATAGCAAAAAAATATATGACTCCAGAATGGGAATTGTCTGATTTAATCCAAGAAGGAAATATAGGGCTTATGAAAGCTGCTGAAAAATTTGACTATAAAAGAAATGTTAGATTTTCAACTTATGCTTCTTGGTGGATTAAACAATCTATAATTAGGTCTATAAGTAATAAGAGAAGAGTAATTAGGCTTCCACATAGAAAAGAAGAAAAATTAAGAAGAATAAATATAACAATCAATCAAATGTTCCAAGAATTAAAAAGAATGCCAACAACAAAGGAATTATCTGATAAACTCGGATATGAAGAAGTTGATATTCTCAATTTGAAGAATTTAACAGAGAATTTTATATCAATGGATGCAGATGTGAATGAAGAAGGATGTTTTTTAGCGAATACAATAAATGACGACAGTTATTCACCTGAAGTATTATTAGATAAAGAGGATTTAAGAAAAGTAACAGAAGAAGTTTTAGAAAGATTAAAACAAAAAGAAAAAGAAATTTTAAAACAAAGATTTGCTTTAGATACAAACAAAAAAGAAACATTAAAATCTATTGCAAAAAATCTTGGCATTAGTCCAGAAACAGTAAGACAAATAGAAATAAAGGCAATGAAAAAGATTAAAGATAATTTTTCATACTTAAAAGACTATTTGTATTGTTAAATAATTTTTTCACAGTTCCTCCTTCTCCTCCTATAAAATGATAAGGCTTGCCATCAAAGTAGCATGATGGCAAACTTATTTTTTTTGTATTCCAAGTAATATTAAAAAAACGGCACGATAATTAGTTGAAATATTAATTCTTTTTTAAAAATTCGTCAATCTTATCATATATTTTAAGAGTTGTTGGAGCTAAATTTTCTTCTTTAATTCTTTGTAAGATATATTTTTTTTTACTATTTGTAGTAGTGAAATTTTGTTTAGCCTCTTCAAATATAGATAAAGTTTCATAAATATTTCTATAATTAGGATATTCTCTACTAATTTTTCTAAAAATCTTTTCTGCTTGATTTATATCACCAGATATAAGTTCATTATAAGCATCAAAATAGGACTTTTCAATTTCTATGGTTTTTTTTGCTTGAATACTCATTCCTGAAAAAACGCCAGTAATATGTGCCCATGAAAATGTAAAAACAACGATTAAACTTGCAATGATCCCAAAAATTTCATTTAGAATAGTTAATTTGCTTTTTTCACTCATTTTATTCCCTCTTCATAAAATTTAAAAAAGAAAAAAATAACATACATTTTTTTTAAAGTCAATAAATTGAAATATAAAAAGTAAATTTGTAGATTTCAAAATATTATATTTTTTTAACTAATTTGTAATTATATAAATTAAAAAAATGTAATTTAAATATTAAATACAGAATAATTAATAAAAATATATAAAAAAATAATAAAAATTTATTGTTTTCTATATAAATGGTGATATTATTTATAGAAAGAGGTGAATTACTATGGCGAGAATAATAATAGTAGACGATGCCCAGCATACAAGGGGTGTATTAAAGACATTTTTAGAAGATCAAGGACATCTTATTAGGGGTGAATTTGAAGACCCTTTTAATGCATTAAATTTCGTTAAAGAAAATAATTCCATAGATATTATATATCTTGATTATAATCTAAATTGTTTTTGTAATAACAAAAATTATACAGGCATTGATTTTTTGGATGATTTACAAAAAATTCGTAGAGGTATTAAAGTTATCCTTATTTCAGCCCATTCAGAACCAAAGATAGTTTCGGAAGCTATTTTTCATGGGGCATCAGATTTTATTGCAAAACCATTTATTTTAACAGAAGTAAAAAAACGACTTAACAAGATGCTTGAAAAATATTCAGCTTAGAAATACAAATTTAAATATTAGAATCCGAGTTAAAATTAATTAGTGTTTCTTTTTCAATCGTGTAAATTTCAAACCTAAATGATTTTATTGTTGGAGTAAAATCTTTTAAATCATCGTAAAGTTTTGTAACTTCTTCTAAAACCCTTAAAGCTTCTTCGATTCTATAAAAATTTGCCTTTAATAAATCCAAAATGCTCTCTCTTTTAGTTTCTATTTTAGAAAATTCTTTCCCTAAATCAGAAATAGAGTTCCTTTTATGTAAGAATTTTAATTTAGAACTAAAGTTTTCCCTTAAATAATGCCTTATATGCTTCAATTTTTGGCTAAATTCTTTTTTTTCTAACTCAAATCTTAAAATATCTTCTATTACTCGTAAACCTTCACAAGCTCTATTTATATTTGCATCAATTGTTCTTTCCATAATATTCTCAATGATTAAATTTTAGGTTATGATACCATAAAAAAGAAATAAATCAAAATATAAATTTTATCAGAATTGACTTTATTAAAGAAAATGTTAAAATGATTAGGACTGTTTCCTCTGTTCAATATTTAAGCAATTTTAATTCTTTTAAGTTTTTATAGTGCTTATAATTTTTTGAACAAAAATTAATATTATTAATAATTGCAGTTGCTGAAATAATTGAATCAATTACACCAATTCCATCTTTTAAGTGATGAGTCTTATATAATTCAATAGACTTTTTTAAAATTTCGTCATTTATTGATAAAATATCAAAATCTATAATGATAATCGTACAGATTGTCATTATATACCTGAAATGTTTTTTTACAACTTGTTTACTTAAAAGGAGTTAGAAAAAAAATGATCGTTGAATTTAAGACAAACCTGAAACATTTCAGTATATATTATCGTTTAATTCTTTCATTTGTTCTTTATTTGAACATCCTGCTAATAACTCTAATTCCGTAAAATAAGTTATACAAATAGCAGAATTCTCAATAAAATCAATTGCTTTTTTATCCGATCTCAAATAATCAATAATAATATCTGTATCTACTAAAATCATAAACTTCTGCTTTCAATTAATTTTCTTAATTTGGATAGATAACTAATAGTATCAGGAATATTCTTATCTTTCCATAATCCTTTTAATTTTTTGTATTTTGTAGGTTTAGTACTCTCATTATCCTCTATTTGAATAACAAAATTAGTCTTAATTTTTGGTAATTCAGTTTCTAAAAATGTAACAATGCCATTTTCATAAACTCCATGAAGTAACATAATTTTCTCCAGATATTTTATCTTTTTAAAAAAATATAATTTATGTTTATTGAAAAGTCAATATTTTTTTATAATAAGTAGAGTATATATTTCTATCTTATTTTGTTTTAGCATCATATTAAAATTTCCAATTTTTCAAACTTTCAAGTTCTTTCATTCTAACTTGACTTTATTTAAGAAAATGTTAAAATGATTTTATGAGTGATAATTTATTAACAATAGAATACAAATCAAGAATAAATAAAGTAATTGATTATATAGAAAAAAATCTCGCTAATGAATTTAGTCTTGAAGAACTTGCAAATATTGCTTGTTTTTCAAAATTTCATTTTCATAGAATTTTTTTTTCTATGGTTGGAGAAACGCTATTTCAATTTATCCAGCGTTTGAGGTTAGAAAAATCGGCTTTTCTTTTGACAAATCTTTTGGATGTATCGATTACAGATATTGCATATCAATGTGGATTTTCTAATTCAAGTTCTTTTGCAAAAGCATTTAAAGAGTATTTTAAAATTTCTGCAACAGAATGGAGAAAAACTCAAAGCAATCTAAGCAAAGTTAATAGCAATTTAAGCAAAACGCAAAGCAATTATATAAAAGACTTTTTGTTATCTTCCGTGTATATTGAATATAAGAATAATTCAACTATATGGAGGATAACTATGGATAACAAAAATCAAATTGTAGAGGTTAAAGACCTTCCAGAAATAAGTTTAGCTTATGTGAGGCATACAGGACCTTATAAAGGGGACGCTAAATTATTTGAAAGTTTATTTCAAAAATTATTTAAATGGGCAGCCCCAAGAAACTTAATTAATTTTCCTGAAACAAAAAGCATAATAATCTATCATGACAACCCAGAAATTACAGAGGAAAATAAATTACGAACAAGCGTTTGTATAACAGTTCCTATAAAAACAGAAGTTAGTGGTGAAATTGGTAGAATGGAAATACCTGCTGGCAAATATGCTCTTGCAAGATTTGAGTTACTTACTAATGAGTTTCAAGAAGCTTGGAATTGGGTTTATGGAATCTGGCTTCCTCAAAGTGGCTACCAACCAGATGATAGACCTTGTTTTGAAATGTATCTCAATGACTCAAAAGATCATCCACAAAATAAATTTGTTGTGGATATTTGTATTCCTGTAAAACCTTTATGATGACAATTTTCCAAATTATCAATAATTGATGAGGCATGAGGCTGTCCTAAAAGATAGCCTCTTTTGGGTATTAATTTAAAAAAAATAAAATTTTTTTCATAGGATTTTTCTTTGATATGCGATATTTTAATCGAAACCAGTTGAAAAAATTATAAATACAAAAGAGGTTTAATATGAGAAAGATTTTTAGTTTATTGATGTTTATATTTGTATTTTTTATTTTGTTTAGCTGTGATTTATTAAAGAGTGTTAATTTAATAACTAAAGCAGATATACCAAAAGGATTAATTGCTACAAAAGAACAAAATGGTATAAAAATAAAATGGAATGCTATCCCAAATGTTGATGGTTACAAATTGTATAAAGCAGTAGAAAAAGATGAAAACTATTTGTTGATAAAAGATTTAACTGCTGATTTTTTTATTGATGCTGATGTTACAGTTGACAAAACTTATTATTATAGGATAAAAGCATACAATAAATATGGTGAGTCAGATTTGAGTATTTCTGTTTTGATTAGTACAGGAATAGCCACGACAACAAGTACAAGTACAACGACAACGACTATCTCAACTACTCTATCAATCTGGTCAGTCTCTGGGGTTATTGCAAATACAACTTATGCAGAATGGTTTTTACCAGAAACAGATTTAAATACAAAGATTGTCGCTGTTAGAAATGCAGATGTAGCCACTTTTGAAGTAGCCCCAAGTATTACTGCATGTTATGGAATACCAGGAGGAATAGGTAATGCGTCAATTGATTTGTCAGCAGATTTTACAAACGATGTTCCTTTTAAACTTTTTACAAGTGATAATACTCCTAGTTATGGCATTCCTTTTGGAACAGAATTACCATATTTCACAGTAAAAAAATCTGGTAATGATTATATTTATACTCTTGATCTTTCAAAAATTGATCTAAGTCATGTAGAGTCTCAAAATTCTGCTCCACAAATGACACAAGAGATTTTATCTGATTGTACATTCTATATATTAGCAGATGCTGCAACTGGAGTTAGTACAAAATTAGCAATTACAATGTGGGGAACAAAGATTGCGAAGATGACAAAAAAATAATTTCTACAAAAATGCTTGTTGAAGATAATAACTATTAAAGAATAAAAAATTATTGTATATTATTAAAACCTAATAATATACAATAATAATTATTAAAATTTACGGATACTGCATATATTTTAAACTATTTGATTTCATCGGTAAAACATTAACTGTATTTCCTAAACTATCTAAAGCTCTAAATTGACTTGTTACATGTAATAATTGTGCATACTTTCCTGCAGGGACAGTAAAATTATAAGTCTTTGTTTCAACAAAAGAATAAGTTGTTGCAGTTTGTTGTTGCCACCCGAGTTTTGCACTTAATTTAACAGACCATTTACCACCTGAGCCTAAAAATGAAGCACTTCCTTCTGCTGTTACTTCCATTCCGACTTCCTGTGTAAACGTATCAGTCTGAGTTTTTGAAAAGCCTATTTCAGAACTGTAATTCATTGTATTATCTGTTGTAGCTTGACGGTTATCAAGAGTTTGAGCATCGGTATAAACCTCTTCACGTTGAATAAAATAGAAAGGAGAATTATCAACTTTCCAATCCAGAGTTCGTTTACTGTCCTTAATGAGAGTAAAAGGAATTCTTACTGATGAAAAATATTTAGGATAATTACTTGAATAAGGTAAGAATCCTGTCAATTTTGGTTCAATTGATGCATTGTCTGCTTCATCTGTAACAGGTATATTAATAATAAAAACATTTTTTATATCATTATTTATAGTTGCCGGATCCCCCGAAGAAGATGCTAATACAGTACCCGGATCAAGAAACATAGCTCCTTCTGATAAAGGATAATTATCAGGTTCAATTAAATCCCAAACAGTAAGATTCATAGATGCACCAGTACCTGAATCATCATATATCCAATTTCCTGATTTTCCTTCTACTGTATATTCTTTTTTTACACATCTTATTACATCAGTTGAAGGTTTTGTGTGACCTGATTGGACTACTATACCCATTGCAACATAACCTGTAGGTGCTATTGGTAACCATACAGACCCGTCTCTATTGGCTCCAGAACCACTGTCGTTATATATTAATGTATAATCTGTTGGTTTTGCAAGTAATCCGTTATTTTTAGAATCTTTAACTAAAATAACAGCATGATTTTTATTAGCATCAGCATAATCTCCACGAATATAAGAACCAACAGGATACCAGCCATTTGTTGGATCATATTTTGGATGCCACCATATTGTATCATGATCACCACCGCTTCCACCATCATCCCACATATTATCAAAGCTATATGTAAATTTTATTAATAATCCGTTTCCTATATCCATACTTACAGGATCAAAAACTAAAACATTTACTTTACTGGTCAATCCTGATCCAGATGTAACTGTTATTATAGCAGAACCGATTGATACTCCTTTTATAGATATTCCTGTTGATGTAACTGATACAGTTGCATTTTCATTATCAATATTAGCTGTAAAGGTATCTTTAATCCCATCAGATTTTGTAGATGTTACAATTAATTCTTTTGTTTCTCCAATTTTAAAAGAAACTGTTTTTTTCTCGATAAAGATTTTTTTCAAATCATTTGACTGATTAGTCGTTGTTGTTGTTGTAGCAGTATTTAATATATCACACTGAATAAATAATAATCCTGATAAAAATAATAATATATATTTAATTATTGATTTCATACAAAACTCCTTTAAGATAAATTGGTTATGTCAATTATTATTAATAAATTGATTAATATATTATAGTTCAATTTAGAGAAAAGTCAATAAATAATAAAAGATCACTTGTTTTTTAATTACAAGCGTTGAGTAGTTTTTTGGACTTGCAAGTTTTACTGCAATTGATAAAAAGATTTTATTTTGATAAATTATACAAAAAAACATCTCTCCAATAAGAATTCAAACTAAAAATAACAAATTAATTTTTAACGTTATTGTTTAATAATTTGAGTTGAAATTTCAAAATTATATATTTTTTCTTAAAAATATCAAAAAAACATTTTACTTAAATTAAAAAATAATATATTTTTTACATAGGATTTTTAATAGTCCTGCGACTTTATATATAGATAAGTGTAAATATGAATTTATCAAAAGAAGAGTTTGTTTTATTGAAAACTGGCGATAAAAAAGTTTTTGAAAAAATGTATTTGTATTATAAAGAAAAAATTTATAATTTTTTATTGTTTAAAGCAATGGGCAATAAAGAAGTTGCAAATGAAGTTTTTAGTGAAACTTTTTATTCTGCTTTGACAGGTATAAAAAATATCAAAAGCCCTGATAATATTGGCGGGTGGCTTTGTACGATTGCATCAAGAAGGTTTAATGACTTTTTGAGGAAAAAGTACAGAGAGAAAAAATACTATGATTTTACAGATAGAAATAATTTAGATGGTGTAGCCAGTATAGAAGAAGATGATAAATCCAAATCTTTGTTATTTGAAATAGCTTTTGAGGCTTTAAAAAAAGAATACAAGGATTTGATAAGAATGAAATATTTAGAGGATAAATCCCAAAAAGAAATTTCAGATATAATAGGTAAAAATGAAGGGGCTATTGAGGGATTACTTTTTAGAGCGAGAGAGGCTTTAAAAAAAGAAATAAAAAAATTAGAAAAATCTTAGGATTTTATTATGAGCAACAATTGGGTAGACAATTTATCAGACAATGACATAAAAAAATATCTTTCTCAAAATACAAAAAAAGAAGAAGTGCCATACTTTACAGATCAAAAGGTATTAAATTTTATAAGAAATGGCGAAAAAGAGACTAAAAAGGCATTTGTTTTCTCTTTTAGGCTTGCTTTTGCTTCATTCACTTTTATTTTGTGTTTAACTATCTCATTATTATATATAAAGAATGTTTTTTATTCTACAAAAATGCCAGTTACAGTTTTACTTACTACTGGAAAAATCGAAGTGATAAGAAATAAAGAAGTTTTTCAAATAAGTCCCGGTTTTATTGTTAAACAAAATGATGTCTTAAAAACTTATGATAACTCATTTTGTGAAGTACAAATAGGTTTTAAATCAAAAGTACTTATTGAAAACAAAAGCTCTATAAAGTTCGACAAGATTATAGAAAGCGGAATTGACAACAATATAAAAATTAGCCTTATTGATGGAAAATCGTTATTTCATATAGAAAAATTGAGTAAAAATAGTGTTTACGAAGTAAATGCAGATGATATAAAGATAAATGTACTTGGTACGCAATTTATAGTAGAAAAAATATCAAAAGAAGTACATGTTTTTGTAAATAAAGGCAAGGTAAAAGTAAAAAATAAGCAAATAAAAAAAGAAGTTTTCTTGATAAAAAATGATTCTATTAAATATCAAGATAAAAAACAAGAAATATGCCAAATAAATCCAAAAGATGAAGAAATAACTTATTTTAATAATATTAAAATAAATTCTCTAAAAAATAACTCTCTGATAGATGTTAAATCTGATTATGAGAATAATATACTTCAAAAAAATGATCAAAAATTGTTAAAATTTAAAGATAATTTAAAAATGCTTGTTGAAGATAATAATTATCAAGTATTGAGTCTTGCAGATAATAAAGAAATTGTAACAAAAATTAATTTTGAAAAAGACAAAGAAAAGGTTATTGTCGTACAAAAAGATTCTACAATAAAAGAAGAAAAGCAACAAGAAAAAATAGAACAAAAGCCAGAAGAAAAACAAGTTTTGATTTATAAATATCAAAATAAATTAGAATCAACTAAATCAGATATTTATGGTTTTGTACAAAAAGATAATACAATTGTTGCTGTAACAAAGACTTCATTAATTGCTTTTAGTATAAATAATGACATTTTGTGGGAAAATGATTTTAGTAACCAAAATATTTATTTTAATACAATACCACAAATTGTAAATGATAAAATAATTATTCCATCATTAAATCAAAAACTCTTAATTGTTGATTTATCGACTGGTAAGACACTAAAAACTTTAAATACAGATGGAATTGTTAGTTTTGGTTATAAAAGTTTACTTATTGATAAAAATCTTTTTATACCATTATCAAACGGTTTTTATAAACTAAATACGGCTACAATGACTCTAAATGAGTTTTATAATATCAAAAATCCAAAAGAAATAGCCTTTTTAGATAACAAACTAATTTTTGGTTCTATTGTTGAGAAAAAATTAATTTGTACAAATTTATCTGGTGAGGTTTTGTGGAATAAAGATTTTACAGAAAATACTTTTTTTAATCCAATTATTTTTAAAAATCAAATTATTTATCCTTTTAATAAAGCGATCTATCAATTTTCTACAAATGGAGAATTAATAAATAAGTTTGATTTTGAGAATGGTATTGCTTCAAATCTAACAATATATAAAGATAATCTATATTTTGTTTCTTCTGATGGTAAAATAACACAATTAAACATAAAAAATGCTAAATTTAATACTATTTATTCATTAGAAAAACAATCTTCAATCGAATATTATTTATTTAAGAATATGAGTATCATTGACGAAAAGATTTATATTGGTAACCTCAATGGTGAACTTGCTATTTATAATTTAAATACGAATGAAGATCAAAAAATTAAAATCTCAAATTCGCAGATAACAACAACGATTTTATATAAAGGTAATTATTTTTATGTTGGTACAAAAAATGGAGAGATTTTTAAACTAAAGGTAAATAATTGAAAAAAAGATTATTAATTTTTGTTTTTTTAGCATTTTTTATTGAATGTTTTTTTGCTAAAAATGTAATAACTATTTTGCCTTTCAAAAATGCGAGTAATTCTTCAATTGATTATGTTGGAGAGTTTATACAAAATACTTTTTATGTTTATTTTAGCTATATTACCGATTATTCTACAATACCAAAAGAAAAAATAACAGAGTACCTTAAAGCAAAAAATATAAAATTATCTACTTTACAGAATCAAGAAACATCTCAATTTGATATGGCTGATTATTTTAACTCGTTTTTTTTGATAAGAGGTCAATATTATAAAAAAAATGATAGTATAGTATTAGAATATGAAATTATAAATAATATAGACAAAAAAATAGTTTTATCAGACAAAAAAATTATTGCAAGTGAAATTTCTATTTTTATTGACATCGAAACCATTGTAAATAATCTTACAGAAGAATTTAAAAAAGACCAATTTAGATTTGGCTATGTTTTTGTTGATGGTGAAGAGCAGTGTGATATTTATGTAAACTCAAAATTTTATGGAAATACACCAAAAAATATTGCCCTTTTGACAGGTAATTATGAGATTAAATTATTTTATAGATATAATGATGAATACATAAATATTATAACAAAAACAATAGAAATAAAGAAAAATGATAAGCAAACGCTAAATGTACAAGTATTTACAAATATTATAGTAGAAACAGAAGAGAAATGCCAACTTTTGCTTGATAATAAAGAAATAGGATTTACACCCATTCAACATAAAGTAATAATAAATAAAAAATATGGGTTAAATTTAAGATATGTTAATAAAAATAATGAGATTTATCAAATAAAAAAAGAAATATTGATTGATTCGACAAATGATATTGTAAAAAAAATTGAGTCAACTGCAACTTTACAAATAATCGGTAATCCAAATTTAACAGTTTCTCTCAATGATGAAAATAAGTCTAACTTAAATCTAAATTTAGATGATTTAAAAAAAGGAAAATATTCAGTAAAAGTTTTTTTAGATGACAAAAAATGGAAAAAAAAGTATCATTTTTACAAAGAAGATATTCATTTAAACCCATTTGAGATTAAAAAAATTGATTTATCAAATATAAAATACAAAAAACAGATTGGATTTTGTTTTATTCCTTCACTATCTCAATTTTATAATAAAGAATATGCAAAGGGAAGTGTAATTCTTTCAAATTTTATCCTTTCTTTTACTGCTGGTGCTTTTTCGCCACTTGTTGCTTATTTACTTTATCAAAACTATTATTTACCAAAAGCGAATTTATGGAACGAAAAAGGGTTACAAAGTGGTTTCTCTCCAGATGAAATACAAACTTCTTACAATACAACTTTTTATCTTTTTTTTGGACTTCTTGGTGGAGGCTTTGGTATAGCATTCTTTTTTTGGCTATATTCTTTAATTGATGGATTAATTGTATCAAATCGTATTGATTTTCTACTTAATAAAAACAAAATATCGTTAAATCCTCATATTAAAGTAAAATTTGATATAAATTTTATATTCTAACTCTAAATTTTTCTTTTTTATATAAGATTAATGTTGATTTTTTTTGATTTTTAAATTACATTTATTAGTATATAAGAATAATTCTAACTTGAGAAATAATTATGAAATATAATGATACCATAAAAATATTAAAAGAGATTAAATTAAAAGCTACCCCACAAAGAATAGCAATTATAGAATTTTTGAAAGAAAATAGAACTCATCCGACACCACGTCAGATTTATGATCTTTTGAAAAAAGAATATCCATCAATATCTTTGGCTACAATTTATAATACTCTTTCTGCTCTCAAAGATGAGGGTATCATAGAAGAACTCTATCTCGAAAAAGATATTTCACACATAGAATGCAATACAACCCCTCATGATCATTTTTTTTGCTTATCTTGTAAAAAAATATTCGACATAATGGAAGATAAATATAAGGATGATATACCACATACTATAAAAGACTTTAAAATTATCTCAATCCGTAAAGAATATTTTGGTTATTGTGATGAATGTGTGAGTAAAGAGGGCGAGAATTAGGAAAAATCTACTATTAAAATCATAAAACATTTCAACTAAATTTTGACATTTTTTAAACTTTTGATTATAACATAATAGAGTATATTAGCTAGACTGCCAGATTTTAAAAACCTGACAGGTCTTTTTATGATAGGTGGAATTATGTTAGTATTAGGTATTGAAACAACTTGTGATGAGACATCTGTTGGTGTGGTAAGAGACGGAAAAGAAGTTTTAAGTAATATTGTTGCTTCTCAAATAAAAGATCATACTCCTTGGATGGGTGTTGTCCCAGAGATTGCCTCAAGGTTACATTTAAAAAAAATTACTCCTATTGTAGAAGAGGCTTTAAAAAAGGCGAATATTAGTATAGAACAAATTGATTTAATCGCAGCTGCAAATAGACCAGGTCTTATTGGCGGACTTGCAGTGGGCGTTAGTTTTGCAAAGGGGCTTTCTTGGATTACAGATAAGCCATTTATTGGGATAAATCATGTTGAGGCACATCTTTATTCTCCTCATTTGACTTGCGAAATTGATTTTCCTTACATAGGGTTACTTGCCTCTGGTGGACATACTTTAATCGTAAAAGGCGAATCTTACACAAAATACGACATAATTGGTACAACGATAGACGATGCTGCAGGTGAAGCATTCGACAAAATTGCAAAACATTACAATTTTGGTTTTCCTGGTGGTCCTGCTTTAGAAAAAATTGCTAAAGAGGGTGATGTGTCGACATTTGATTTCCCGATTTCTAACCTTTATAAAACAGATAGAAAATTTGATGTTAGTTACTCTGGCTTAAAAACTGCTGTAATTAACCACCTCGAAAAATATCTAAAAAAAGAAACTTATACAGTAAGTGATATTGCAGCATCTTTTCAAAAAAGAGCATTTGATATTTTACTAAAAAAAATAAAACTTGCTACAACCACTTTTGGTATAAATACTGTTGTTGTCGCTGGTGGAGTTTCTGCAAACCAATATTTACGCAAGTTGTTTAACGAAAATCTTTCTGCAAAAGTATTTTTTCCAGAACTAAAATATGCAACTGATAATGGGGCTATGATTGCAGGTTTTGCCTACCACAAATATAAAGAAGAAGGAAAATCACCTTTTAATACAGGAGTTTTTCCACGAGTTGAAGGTTTTAAAATATCCCTTGAGGAAAATTACAGATGTCGCTAAATTACCAAGAAATTGAAGAAGTTTTAAAAACATTCCCAAAAAATGGAATTGTCAAATATATATCACAAAACACAAAAAATTCTATCGTAATAACTCTATTTGATAAAATTAATACTTACAACATACTAATTGATACACAGGATAAGTATAATAGAATATGTATTATTCCACAAAAAGAAAAGATAATTGACGAAAAATTACGATTTTCTCAGTTTTTAAACTCACAGATAATAGGATGGCGTATAAAAAGCATATATCAATATAATCTATCAAGGATTATTATTATAGAAGTAGAATATAATAACCAAATAAGAAAAATTATTGCAAAACTCTGGGGTGTTGGTAGCAATATAATTTTTGTAGAAGATGACAATACAATATTAGAATGTTTAAAAAGGCATCCAAAAAAAGGTGAGTGGCCCTCAGAAGAATTTGTTTTACCTCAAACTAATTCACAAAAAGAGTATAGAGTTAGAGAAAACTTTAGTATTGCGACAATAAATGAAGATATTTATTATTATTACAAAAATATTGTTGATAATGAAGCATTTATAGATAAAAAACGAAAACTTCTTGATTTTACTGATAAAGAAATAGAAACATTAACAAAACAGATTGAGCAAATCGATAAAAATTTGACTGATGATAAAGAAAATAATTATTTGTATTATGGCGAATTGTTGAAATCTAATTTATTTAACATAAAAAGGGGTGAAAAAAAAGTTAAACTTATAGATTATGGACTTGATAAAGAAATTGAACTTGAAATAAATCCAGAAATTTCACCTAAAGAGAATGTTGAAAAATTTTTTAGTAAATACAAAAAAATTAAAGACGGCAAAATTAAGTGGGAAGAACAAAAAACTTTGGCAATCGAAAAACTCGAAAATTACAAAGAAGTAAAAATTATCATTGAAGATAGTGATAATCTTCCACAGATTGAAAAAATAGAAAAAAGGTTAAAAGAAGGCAAATTTGGTAAAATACTTGAAAATAAAAAGAATAATGAGTTAAAAAACATTATTGGTAGAACTTTTACCCTAATTGGTGGTTATAAAGCGTTTGTTTCTCGTTCTGCTAAGGAAGCTGATGATATTTTACGAAGAATTGCTAAAGGTAATGATTATTGGTTTCATATTAGGGATTATCCAGGTAGTCATGTTATTGTAAAAGAAATTAAACATAAAGAGATAACAGAAGAAGTAAAAAAAGAAGCGTGTTTGTTGGCACTTCATTACAGTAAATGTAAAAATGCAACAGATGCGGATATTTATTTTACAAGGGTAAAATACCTTCAAAAAGGTAAAACTGGAGTGCCAGGACTTGTTATGCCAACTCAAGAAAAAAACATAAAAGTTAAATTTGACAAAGAAAAATTGCAAGAAATTTTGGGACGAGATAGTTGAAATTTATCAGTATGTTAGAGATTTTATCACATTAATACGCAGCCTGCAATATCGCATAAAGTTCTTCTGATGAGCATGAGCGAGGGATATAGTTAAAAACTTCAAATTTTCTTGCATCATCGGCAACTATAATTAAATCATCTTTATTTATACCAAATTCATCGAGTCTTACAGGAAGCCTTAATTCTATTATCATTTTTCTAATTTTTTCTATTGCTTTAATAGAAGCTTCTACAACACTTAACTTTGCCGTATCTTCTCCAAGTGCATGTGCAATTTTAACAAGTTTTGTAGGAATACCTGTTATATCATAATCAAGGACATGTGGCAAAAGAATACACGAGCAAAAAGACTTTGGTATTTTAAATTTTGAGTTTAACACATAAGAAAGTGATGAGACTATACCTGTACACGACATAGAAAGTCCAAGACTTGTAAACAGTCCTCCGAGTGAAAGAAATGATTTAGAGGCTATATCGTCTGGGGCGTTTATAGCATTCATTAAATTTGAACTAAATAATTCAATTGCCTTTAAAAATATTGTTTCTGACAAAAAATTTGATTTTGTAGAAATATATCCTTCTACTGCATTGGCAAGTGAGTCAATGACAGTCGTTGCTGTATATCTTCTGGGTAAAGTTGTGGTAATCATAGGGTCAAACAAAACTTGTTTTGTTGTTAATTTTTTTACTTTTACAATTTTTGCATTGTTACTTCTTGAGTCTGTTAGTAAAAACTCGTCTTTAAACATAAAAGGATTTCTGGGAGTAGATGGAATTTCTATATAAGGAAGGGCTTCGTTTTCTTGAATTTTACCGTCTAAGTATTCTGAAATATCGCCAGAATTATTGGCAAGCATAGCAACTGCTTTTGCTATTGATAAAGTACGAACGCCACCAATCCCAACTACAACATCAGCATAAGAAGACCTAACAATTTCTGTACCAAAATCAACTACTTTACTGTTGGCATTTGGAATAACTTCATCAAAAACAATCGCTTCACAACCTTTTTTTTCAAGTATTTCAATAATTCTTTTGATAGTACCAGACTCATGAAGAATTGCCTCTGTAATAATAACTGCCTTATCGCCAAATTCTGAAACTACATTTCCAAGTCTATTTACTACATCAACACCAAATTTTAACTGTGTCGGAACTGAAAATTCAAATATATTCAAGCAATTACTCCTTATAACACAGATTTTCACAGATTAGTTAGATTACACAGATTGTATTAATAATCATGTTATATAAAATAAAAGCGGAGTGTAAAAACTCCGCTTTTTGTATTTTAATTAAGAACTTAAATCCCAAAAGTTTTCATTATGTTATCAGCTGTACCTTTAACAAGGGTATCATTGATATAATTTGGGTTTTTTAATTTTTCTTTAATTTCTTTGATTTTGTCAACTCTTACATCAGGAGCACTTTTTACAATTTCTAAAATTCTATTTTTTTCAGCAACATCTAAAGCTTCTGATGAAATATCAACAGAATCAGAAGATTTTACATTATTTTGCTGATTAACTTTGTTTATTTTTGCATATCCATTGTAATTATTTACTGAACCAATTTTATCTATGCTCATATTCTTACCTCACAATCTTATTATCGTCGTATAAACAAATAACTTTAACTTCTATACTGTAAATTTTAAATTGTCTCAATTTAATTAATTTTTAAGTATATATGCCAAAAAACTCAAAATCTACTCATTTGAGTATAATATATCACTTTTTTTAATAGTTTGCAATTAGAATTATAAATTCTCCAAGAATTTTTTCTTTTTCAATTTTTTCTTTAATTTCTTTTGCATTACTAATTAGTATATTTTCGTTAATTTTTGTTAATTCTTTACCAGTACAAATCAATTTTTCACAAAAAATTTCATCAATATTCTGCAAAAGTTTTAAAATCCTATATGGACTTTCATAAATTATATGGGTAGTTTCTGCTAATTTCATCTCCTCAAGTTGCTTTTTTCGTCTGCCTTCTTTTGGAGACAAAAAACCATGAAAATAAAACGAGTCTGTCCTAAAACCAGAGGCAACAAGTAGGGTCAAAAATCCAGAAGCACCTGGTATTGGTACAACTTTAAAGCCTTCTTTAATACATTCTTTAATAAGTAGATAACCTGGGTCTGATATGCAAGGTGTACCACCATCACTAATTAAAGCCAAAGACTTTCCTTCTGCCAAAAGTTTTATTATACCATTTGTCGAATTTTTTTCGTTATAACTGTGATAACTAATTAAATGTTTTTTTATTTCATAATGATTTAAGAGTTTTAAGGAATGCCTTGTATCCTCGCAGGCAATGACATCAACATTTTTTAAAACTTCCAAAGCCCGTAAAGTTATATCCATCAAATTACCAATCGGAGTAGAAACTATGTACAAAGTCGAAGGCGTGATTGTTTCCATATTAACTCTTTCTTTTTAATTTTTTTTCTTTTGTAGGAAGGCTCAAAACAAAATTAAATGAAATATTAAACCATTCATATAAAATATTCTCATTATCATATAAAGATTTTGGTATTACAACATATTCTTTCATAGTTTTACCCATTGGGCTAAATTTAGTAGTATCACTAAATTTAGAATAAAATTCTTTTTGATTCTCTTCATTTAATCTAATAAAAATATCATCCCCATAAACGCCAGAAAACATATTATTATTTACAAAATATACTGGACTTCCAAACATTTTTTTTCTTTGGGCATTAAAATTTATTAACTTTTCGTCTAAAAATTTAATAGTTTGTTCTGAAGGTTTTTTAAAATCCATAAAAATTCCTCTTGTTAAAAATATACTTAAAAATTCTAAGTTTGTCAAAAAATTATTTTTAATTTCTTCATAAATTATATATAATAAAATTTTTATATTAAAGAAAAAATCTATTTTTTAGCATTTTAATTTTTTTTTAAAACATTTTGTATATAATTAAAATTTATTCTTAATTAATTCTCATTTAGAGGTGTAACAAATACTCAGATTACTTTAAAACATAGTATTTGTCAGTGATCTATCTAAATCATCAATTAAAATATCAATAAATAAAAAAAAATATATTTTTTTATTCTTTAATTGAATTATTTCTAAAAAATGTTATTATTATTGGAATAGAATAATTAGGAAAAATTTATGGATCATCATTTACCTAAGGTCATTCTTTATATTGAAGATGAACCTACAAATAGATTAGTTTTAAAAAAATTCTTAGAACCAAAAGGTTACAAAGTTTTTGAAGCTGACGACGGACTTAACGGGATAGAATTAGCTTTAAAAGAAAAAATAGATTTAATTTTGCTCGATATTAATATGGCTGGAATGAATGGTTATGAAATTGCAACAAAGATTAAGTCGATTGAAAGATTAAAAGATATTCCACTTGTTGCATTTACAGCTAATGTAATGAAGAAAGCCAAAGAGAGAGCTTTAATTGCAGGATGTGATGGTTATATCACAAAACCTATTGAAGGTATAAGTTTTATAAAAAAGATTGAAGATTATCTATCTGGAAAAAAAGATTTTATTCCACCTGAGATGATACCTGAATTAATGAAAGAACACAATTTACAATTAGTAGAGCATCTCGAAAAAGAAATAAGAGAATTAAAAAGGCTAAACGATGATTTACAAGAACTTGATAAATTAAAATCAGATTTTATTTCTATTGCATCTCACGAATTAAGAACTCCTTTAGTTACAATAATTGGGTATGTTGGCTTATTACTCTCTAAAAGATTAGGAAATTTGGATATAGAACACGAAAAAATACTAAGAGTTGTAGAAAGAAACTCGAAAAGACTTGAAAGGATTGTAAAAGATATATTTACATTATCATTAATAGAAAATAAAATTCCATTCATGGAGATAAGAAACTGCAATCCCATTGCAATTATAAAAACAGTATTAGAAGATGTTGCTTTAATTTTGGCAAATAGAGAGTTAGAAGCAAAACTTTATGTAGAAGGGGATATTTCACAAATTGAATGCGATGAAGATAAAATTTCTCAAGCAATAAGTAATATAATTAATAATTCAGTAAAATTCACAGAAGATGGTGGAAAAATAGATGTATTTGTTAAATTCCCATCAGATAAAGTGGTCGAAAAATATGGACTCAACCCAGAATTATACATTGATATAATAATTGAAGATACAGGGATCGGTATCCCAAGGGATAAATTAAATAAAGTGTTTGATCCATTTGTTGAACTTGCAGATATAGAAAAACATCACACATCAGAAACTGAGTTTATGGGTGGAGGGACAGGTCTTGGGCTTTCAATATGTCGTGGAATAATCGAAAAACACAATGGTTATATATGGGCAGAAAATAAAGAACCAAAAGGAACAAGACTAGTAATAGTTTTACCACTAAAAGTAAAAGATAATTTTGCGTTTATTACTTAGATTTGTCATTTCTAATAGAAGGATATTAAATGCCAGAAAAGTGACATATAGAAACTATAAAATAAACTGTGTAAATCTTCTGTTAAATCATTTATAATCAATCGAAATTTGTATTGTACCAGTTGCTCTACTTCCTTTTTTGGGTTCAAACTTTGTCTTTTTAAATTGTCTAATTATTTCAAAATCCCATTCAGGGTTGCCTGTTGACTCAATTGCATTTGCAGAGATTATATTGCCATCTTCATCAACAACAAATTTTATTGTTAAATTTGGTTTTAACCCAGACTTAGATATAGATTCTGGTGGAATAATTTTTTCAAGATAAGCAACTCCTCTTGGGTTTCCGCCTTCCCAAGTTATATTTTTTGAGTTTTCACCTTTAGGATTACCATCTTTAGTTTTTATATCTTTCCCATCTTTAGAATTTCCGTTCAAATCTTTTAGTAAATTATCTAATTCATCACCTTCTCCATTATCATTATCAGTATCTTTCTTTTTGTCTTTATCTTTAAAAAATTCTTCCTCTTTTTGTCTTTTTTCTTCATCTTTTAATTTTTGGTATTCTTCAAATGAATTGTCTTGTTTTTCTTCTTTTTTTACATTATCTTCTATTTTTTCTTTTTTTTCGTCAACTTTTTCTTTTATAGGGTCTTCTGTTTTCTCTTTTATTATATCTTTATTCTCTTTTTGGTTTTTTTGTTCGTCTTTAGACTGTTTTTCAGTTGTTTTTTTTTGTTTTTCTTTTTCAATCTGTTTTTCTAATTTTTTTTGCTGTTTCTCTTCTTCTTTTAGTACTTTTTCCTTTTCTTTCTCACCCATTTTATCAAATTCTTCTTTGAGTTTATCAGTAAGTTTTACTGTAACAACTTCGATTTTTTCTTCTTGCTTTGGCTTAAGAAAACCAAAGATTGAAAGGATAAGTATAATAAGAATATATGTTAGTAATGTCATTAAGATAGAAATTATTGTTCTTTTCTTCTCTTGTTTTAATTCTATATTGTTCATAAAAACACTCACAAATTAAGCTTTTTGGTTAAAGCTAAATCAATACTATCATAACCTTCGATCCTTAAAATATCCATAATATCAATAAGTAATTGATATTCCATACTCTTATTTCCATAAATAACAACTGATTTCTTTTGATTTGTATTTATTTTTGATTCTTTTCTTATAATTTGAGCAAAATTTGAAATATCAGTCTTTAAATCGCCAACTAATATATTATTAGCATCAATTATTGTTATTTTTAACAGTGTTGTAGAAATTGTAGCAAGATAATTTGACTTAGGTAGTTCTAATTCCATCCCTGTTGTTGTCTTAAAGGTTGTTGCTACCATAAAAAATATTACGAGCTGAAAAACAATATCAATCATAGGAACCATATCAACAATGGCTTTTGTTTTGTATCTTCTTGTAAATTGGATTCCCATAATTACTCCTTAATTTGTACTTTTTTACCTTTTTTGAGAATTGACATGAGTTCATTAGCCTGTGTTTCGAGTTTGAGAATGATATTATTCACATTATTAGTTAAATGATTGTAAAATATTGTTGCAGGTATTGAAACTATTAAACCAAATGCAGTAGTTATTAATGCCTTTGAAATTCCTGTTGCAAGCATTTCCATACTTCCTAAAGCACTTTTTGCACCAATTATACCAAAAGCTTCCATATTTCCCTGTACAGTACCAAGTAAGCCCAAAAGTGTAGAAATATTAGCAATTGTTCCAAGTGTCGTTAAATATTTCTCAAGTTTTGGTATTTCAAGGCTTGCAGCGTCTTTAATTGCTTCTTGAATTTGATGTTCTGATTCTTCTTTATATTTTATACCAGCTACCATTAAATTTGTTACAGGCGAAGGAGCATTTTCACAAATTGCCAAAGCCTCATCATAATTGCCTTTTTTTATGGCAGATGAAAGCCTATCGATTACTTTTTCATCATTAATTTTTATTCTATTTAGATATAAAAATCTTTCTATTATTATAAAAGTAGCAACGAGCAAACAAATTAAAATCAAAGACATTATTATAGGTCCACCATCTACAAAAAGTTTAAATAAATTTGCAAAAGCATTCATCCTTAACCTCCAATGTTATAACACAGATTTTTTAGATTGTCATAGATTACACGGATTGGATTAATATATATAATCATACAATTTAATCTGCAACAATTTGATTAATCTCCAATATAAATGTACTTTTTTTTAGAATATATTTCAACTATTTATGGTAAATTTACAAATAAATTAAGTTTTGGTTATAGTGTTCCCATTGACTCATAATAAAATGTAACCATGAGTTTGTATTCGTTGCCTCAAAATAATGGTAACTTTGTCATGGTTAATATTTTATTTAATTTATCCTCAATGGCCTTTTTTAATTCAAAAGGATTTTGAGTTTTAAATATCTCTTTTAATTCTTCTTTCTTTTCTTCTGAAACTTCTTTAGATTCCATAACTCTTAACAATGGAGTTTTAGGTTTATCATATTTTTTATAATATTTGCTATTTATTTTTGTTTTTTCTATTAATTTCTGAGACGGTCTAAAAAAATTATTATATATGCTCCATTCTTTCGAATACAATGAATTCATTATTTCAACAAGAGATTGTTCATCAAGCCTATCATATCCAAATAATTGACGAACCTGAGTCCAGTTTTTTTGTTCTACATGAGCATTATCGTTCTTTTTATATGGTCTTGATCTTGTAAATGCTGTTCCTTTTCCATTTTCAGTAAAATATCTCAACAAATGATAATTCAGAAACTCTGAACCATTATCGCAATCAAAACCTTTAAGTGAAAAAGGTAAATACTTTTCAATATCTTTTATCTGTTCTAATACTCCAATAGCACCTTTATTCCATACAGCTCTATTTTCAGTCCAACCTGAATGAATATCAGTTATTGTAAGACTCCAAATAAAATCTCCTGAAAGACTGTTTCCACAATGGGCTACTGTATCTGCTTCAACAAATCCGCAACTTGTAACATCCCAATTATCAGTTTTGATTGGTATTTGATTCTTTAATAATGTACCCGGTTTTGTTCCAGCTGATTTAACTTTTTTTAATACAGCTCTTGCTGGTTTTAACACTCTATCAATACTTGCAGGACTAATATTAAGTAATTGTTCTTTTATATTATAAGGTAATATTTCAAAAAAAGATTCGTAATGAGGTAACCATAAAGGGATTACTTCTTTTAATCGTTTTGAACATAAATAATCAGTATTCTTCCAGATAGTTTTTAAAGAGGAAATAAATAATTCTGAATTATACTTTGGTTTTGCACCAGATTTATTCTGTTTTTTTGTTTTATTATTTTTTGCATTTAAAAGTCTGATAGCATATTTTTTATTATATCCGCATACAGCACAAAATTCTTTCAAAATAATTGATTTTTCTTGTTTTGATGATTTTAAATATCTTTCTTTTATAGCAGATAGATATGATTGCTTTTCATTTTTACTCACAATTACTCCTTCAATCTAAAAGTTACATTAATTGTGAGTCAACGATACTCTTTTTTACATTTTATACTACTCCTAAAGTTACTTTTTTTATGAGTCAATTCGATGGTAAAAAAAATATCAATATAAATTTGCATATTTCCCCAAAATTTGTAATAATTATATTAATTTTTTGCTTTAATTAATATAGAGAGTATATTAATTTTATAGAGGTTTTTATGGAAAAAATAATTAAAAATGATATGAATCCTAAAATGATATTAAAATCTTTTTTTGGGTATGATTCGTTTTATCAATTGCAAGAAGAGATTGTCGGCTCTGTGTTAAATAGACTTGATACTGTTGTAATTATGCCAACTGGAGCTGGAAAATCTTTGTGTTATCAGATACCAGCACTCATTTTTAGCGGTTTAACGGTTGTTATATCCCCTTTAATTTCATTAATGAAGGATCAGGTTGATTCTCTAAAAGAATTGGGGATTAGTGCGACTTTTATTAATAGTTCTTTAAATTTTGAAGAATATAATCATAATATCAACCTTATAAGAAACGGTAAAATCAAACTCCTATATTTAGCACCAGAAAGTTTAATCAAAGTCGATATAATGGGACTATTAAATTTTGTGAAACCAGATTGTTTTGCAATTGATGAGGCTCATTGTATCTCTGCGTGGGGACACGACTTTAGACCAGAATACAGACAACTTAGTATAATAAAGAAACAATTTAGTAATTCGGTTATTATTGCTTTAACTGCAACTGCAACTAAAATTGTCAGAGAGGATATAAAAAAATCTCTAAATTTACTAAATGTAAAAGAATTTGTTGCAAGTTTTAATAGACCAAATTTATTTATATCAGTAATTCCAAAAAAAGACCCATTTAATCAAACGATTGGATTTGTCGAGAAATTTAAAGATAAATCTGGAATAATATATTGTTTTTCTAGAAAACAAGTTGATAATCTTTATGAAAACCTTCATAGGCTTGGATATTCTGTTAAACCATATCATGCTGGATTATCAAGTGAAGAACGAGAAAAAAATCAAGAATTATTTATAAAAGATGATATTCAAATAATAGTTGCAACTATAGCTTTTGGTATGGGTATTAATAAACCAAATGTAAGATTTGTAATCCATTATGACTTGCCAAAAAGTATTGAGTCGTATTATCAAGAAATCGGTAGGGCGGGTAGAGATGGGTTACCGTCAGAATGTATTTTACTTTATAGTTCTGGTGACACAATAAAAATTAAATATTTTATAGACCAAAAAGAAGAGGAAGAACACAAAAAAGTTGCATTAAGACATTTGTCTGATATGGTAAAATTTGCAGAATCAAGGTTATGCAGAAGGTTACTTTTAGTTACATATTTTGGTGAGAATTATTCAAAGAAAAACTGCGAACATTGCGATAACTGCACTAAAACGAGAGAAAATGAAGTAGATTTAACTGAATTTGCTATAATATTACTCGATTGCATAAAAAACACTGGTTTTAAATTTGGCATTAATCACATAGTAGACATTTTAAGAGGCTCAAACAATAAGAAAATATTAGAATACAATCATAATTCGTTAAAAAACTATGGAAGTGGTAAAAATCTGAGTAAAGACCAATGGTTACACATAGGAAGACTCCTTACAAGTCAAAATATTCTTATGGTGGATATTGAGGACTATGGAAAGATAAAATTTACAAAAAAAACTCTCGATGTAATTAATGGAACTTATAAAGTAATGGGAGAATTGTCTCAAGATGAAAATAAAGTTATCCAAAAAGATGATATTCTTGATTATGATGAGAATATTTTTGATATATTGAGAAGAAAACGAAAAGATATTGCGGATTCTAACAATTTACCACCTTATATTATATTTCATGATTCTTCTTTGATAGAAATGGCTCATTATTTGCCAGCTACTAAAGAACAATTTGGACAAATAACTGGAGTTGGTAATACAAAACTTGAAAAATATGGAGACTTTTTTTTACTCGAAATAAGAAATTATTTAAAGAATAATCCTGATAAAAAGAGTAAAGAGATAAAAAAAGAAGTAAAACCAACTATTCAAATTAGAAATGAGGATGCAAAACATAATATCACCTCAAGAATGTTTGAAACAGGTATTCCAATAGAAAAAATTGTTAGTGATTTTGATATAAAATATGACACTGTGATTGACCATTTTTATAGATATTTACAGGAAGGAAAATGTTTTAACAAAGATATTCTATCTATATCCAAATTGAATGATGATAAAAAAAATAAAATTGTAGAAGCATTCTACCAACTTGGCACAGAAAAATTAAAACCAATTTATGATTATTTTAGTGGAGAAATAGATTATAATGAATTAAAAATAATAAGGAATTTTGTTTTGAATGAAAGAATAAAAAAGCAAATGTAATATTTTTTTACACCGTCTAATTTTATGTTTTTTTATAATTTTTTTGACTTTTTTTGGTGATTGAATTATAATTTTTCTCTAACTTATATTCAATGATGAAATACAATTTTTAATGATAAATAATCCCTGTTATAGGAAAAAAAATGCTAAACTATTCTACTGATTTTGAGAATATTTATAAAGAAAATTTCGACAAACTCTATAAAGTTGCATTTAGAATTACTGGCAATAAAGAAGATGCTGAAGATGCCTTACAAGATGCTTATATAAACGCTTATAAAGGATTTTCAAACTTTAAAGGAGAAAGTTCTGTCAGCGTGTGGTTATATAGAATCACAGTAAATAGTAGCCTAAGATTTATAAAAAAAATAAAAAAACTTCCAATAGTAAATTTTTGTAGCGAAAGTGGATTGTCAGAAAATGATTTTTTTGAAAAATTAAAGTCAATAGAATCAGTTGAAGATAATGTACTACTCATCAATGTTCGAGAAACATGTCTTCAATTATTTATAAATTGTATGCCAAAAAAACAAAGAATTACTTTTGTTTTGAAAGTCCTTATGGATTTAAGTATTGATGATGTATCTAAAATAATGAATATTTCTAAAAGTGCAGTAAAAATTAATGTTCATAGGGTAAAAATGCTTACAAAAGCGTTAATAGAAGGAAGATGCTCATTATTAAATCCTAATGGCTCATGTTCATGCTCGTTATGGGTAAATTATGCTGTAAAATATGATAAAATAAGTAAAGTTACGAGTTTTAAGTGTTCAAAGGAAGTAAATCCAGAGTTAAAATCTCTAATATTTTCTGAAATAGGATTTTTAAATAAACTTGCAATATTATATAAATACCAACCAGAAGATTTACCCAAAGATGATTTTATTTCAAAAATGAAAAACTTAATTGAAAAATCTGATTTAAGAGTTTTTGAATAAATTTTTAATATTTTTTGTAACCCCTCCTTTTTCTAAGTATCTAAATATATGTAGCGATTAAAAGCTATCAGATTCTAAAAAATTAGGAGAATAATATGAACGCTAAAGAACTTGGATTACAAATAAGAAGTAAAGCATTGGAAATTGGATTTGATCAATGCGGGATTTTAAAAGTAGATGAACTCAAAGATTATGCAGATATACTTGCACAAAGAACAAATGATTATCCTGACGCAAAACCTCTTTATGATGTATTATCAAAACTTGCATTTCCACAAAAAACTTATGATTGGGCAAAATCAATCATAGTATGCGTAAATAACTATGCAAAATATAAAATTCCTAAACAATTAGATGGAATAATATGTAAATACTATTTATTTGATTATAAATGGAAAAATAACAGTAAAGATTTTCAAAAAGTAGAAAATTTTGAGAAGTTTTTACAAGATTCTCAAATTAAAATTGTTAGAGACCCTGTACTTGGGGCTGCTCCTGCGAGATTATGTGCTGTAAAAACAAATCTTGGTGTTATAAGAAAAAATAATTTTTTCTATACTAAAAATGGCTCGTGGTCATGGATAGAAACATGGATTACAGATGCTGATATGGAATTTAAAGAAGATAAAATTGATGTTGAGGAATGCCCTGCAAATTGTAATAAATGTATTGAATCATGTCCAACAAAAGCTTTATGTAAACCTTATTCTACAAATATGTTAAGTTGTGTGACAAGATTTACTTATGGGACAAGAGGTGTAACACCAAAACCATTTCGTCAAAAAATGAAAACTTGGATTTATGGATGTGATGAGTGTCAAAACGCATGTCCTAAAAATCAAGGAGTTTGGAAAGAGGACGAAGATTTTTATTTTATAGATGATATAGTAAAATTTGTTTCATTAGAAAAAATAGTTACTTCTGATGAAGAAACTCTAAAAAAAATATTTTTACCAAAATTTTATTTTATAAATCAAGAAAGAATCTGGGTGTGGAAATGTAATGCCTTAATTGCTATGGCAAATGATTACAAACCTCAATACGAAAAATATATAAAAGATGCTACTCTTAGTGAGAATGAAAATATAAAAGAAGTAGCCTTATGGGCAAAAGAAAAAATTAATCTATAAAATAGTTAATTTAATCTCTCCTTTTACTCAAAGGAGAGATTCATTTTAAAATTTAAACAAAAATTTCAATTTTTCTTATCTCTTTTTGAGCAAATTTATAAAGAATTTTAAATTACTATTTTTTTACAAAGAGAACAGTTTAAAATCAAAGATAAACATAATTACAACAATTTTGGAGTGAATTAACCCACTCATGATGTTATAATTTAATATTTGTTAATTTTTAATCTTTTCTACCAAAAAATTAAAAAATATATTATAATATGTATTAGATAAAAGTATTGTATGTTTTTTCTAAAATTTGTTCCCTAAAATACAACTAAGGAGATAGTATGAATAATTTTATCAGTGACATTAAAGCGATGTTTGGTTATATGGGATTAACTATTGTAAATCCAATGAAGGCTTTTAAAAATCTCAAAAACGATCCAAGGCAGATACAGTTATCTATATACTGCTTTTTATTGATGTTTATACCATTTATAACTCTTTTATGTGTAGGTGCCATATTTGCCAAGATAAAAAGCCCTTATCAACTTTACATAAATATATACCCTGATAATTTTTATTTATATTCTGCAGTAACTATGCCAACCGCATTTATAATGTACACATTTCTTTATTCAACAGTAGAAATCGGGTCAATGCTTATAAATAATAAGAATGATTTTAAATATAATTTTTCCATTGTAACGTTTGCCATAACGATGCCATGGTGGTTATCATTTTTGAGCGATGCCGTATCTATAATAGGTATAATTATTGTTGGCTCTTATGAATTGCCTCTCTGGACTTTTGTTATAATTAATTTTCTATATTTAGGAACGACTATTTGGTCATTTATAATTACCCCTATTGCAATAATGGTTGCAAAAGATATGAAAAAAACACCAGCAATAATAATTGGAATTATTGGAGTTTTAGGATACACAATTATAGAGAGTTTCGTTTGGATGCCTTCATTGAAATTTCACTGGTAAAGACAATAAAGATCGTAAAAAATTTCCTAATTCAATTCAAAAAAATTGATTGGTTACTTACTAAAAACAATTAAGTTTTTACAAGTTTTGTTTTGTGACTAATCAGTTTTTATAATTTATTAAATAAGTAAACATATTAAATCTATTGATTTTCTTTTATAAAACAAATTAAACATAATATAAAATCCAAAAAATTAAAGAAACTGATTAATTTGCATTTTTTTAATAATTTATTGACTTTTTTCTTGGATTAAATTATTATTTTTTATAATTTCAATAATAATTTAAGTAAGGAAAAATTTAACAATTAGAGGCAAATATGGAATCATCAAACATAATTTTAAATCAACGATACAGGATAAGTAATAAGATTGCCGAAGGTGGAATGAGCATAGTTTACCTTGCAAATGATATTAAAAATGAAAAAAATCAATATGCAATAAAATTTTTAAAAACAAATAAAATTTCAAATAGAATTGAAGATATAATAAGATTTAAAAATGAAGCAATTACTGTCTCAAAACTCGAGCATCCCAATATTGTTAAAATTATTGAAATCGGCGAGTATCAAAAAGAACATTTTATTGTAATGGAATATTTATCAGGCAATAGTTTGCATCAATTATTAAATAATAGAATAAATTTAACTGAAAAAGAAAAAATTGAAATAATTATTAGTATTTGCAACGGGATGATATATATTCATAATAATAATATAATTCATAGGGATTTAAAACCAGGTAATATAATAATTGATAAAAATAATAATATAAAAATAATTGATTTTGGATTGGCACAGATTAAAGAATTAACAGAAATTAAAGAAATTGATGAAATAGCAGGAACATTTAGTTATATGTCACCAGAACAATGTGGTGTAATAAAAAGAGTTGTTGATGAGAGAAGCGATCTATATTCTCTTGGAATTATTTTTTATCAAATTATAACAGAACAACTACCATTTCAAGGTGACAGTGTAAATTCAATAATACATAAACAAATAGCATCAAGACCAGAAATTCCAACCAAATTTAATAAAAATATACCAAAAATTATAGAAAAAATAATATTAAAATTGCTTGAAAAAGAACAGGAATTAAGGTATCAGAGCGTAAAAGGACTAAAAAATGATTTGGAAAAATATCTAAGAGGAGAAAATGATTTTGAACTTGGTCATTATGATAAAGTTATAAAACTTGGATTTAGAACAAATCTTATAGGAAGAGATGAAGAATTACAAAAATTAAAAAACTTATATGATAACACTAATCAAGGAAAAGGAAGTATTTGTTTAATAAGTGGAGAATCTGGGCGAGGTAAAACAAGACTTACAGACGAATTAAAAAATTATGTTTATAAAAAAGAAGGAAAGTTAATAGAAGGAAAATGTTTTTCATCTGAAAATAAAGTTCCTTATGGAGTTATTAAAGATGCTCTAAATATATATATAAAAATATTTAGTAAATATTCAAAAGAAAAACAACAAGAAATAAAACAGAAAATAAAAAATGAAATAGGAGAACTGGGGCAGATATTATTATCAATAAATCCATTATTGTCTGAATTAATTGGAGATTGTCCTCCTTTGGTAGAATTAGAAAAAGATAAAGAAAATAAAAGATTTTTGATGGTAGTAAGTAATTTTTTATTAAATCTTAGTAAAATTGAGAATGGTCTTGTTATAGTGCTTGATGATTTACAATGGGTTGAAGAAGGAAATTTAGAGATATTAAAAGAAATGTCAATGGATATTAATAAATTTCCAATATTTATAGTAGGGTCATATAGAGATAACGAGGTTAAAGAAAATCATGGTTTAATAAAATTTAAAGGATTTTTAAATGAAAACAATAATCCATTAAATGAAATTACATTAAATTTTTTTGACAATATAAAAATGAATGAATTTGTTGCAAAATTACTGTATGAAGATGAAGAGAAAACAAGAGAAATGTCTTTATTTATAGGACAAAAAAGTAAAGGAAATCCTTTTTTTGCAATAGAGATATTAAAGCAATTAATTGAGGAAAAAGTAATATATAATGAAAACAACCAATGGAATTTAAATATAGAGCAATTAAATAAAATACAAATATCAGATACAATAGTTGATATAGTATTAAAAAGGATTCAATTATTAGAAGAAAAAGAAATAATAGTTTTATCTTACGCAGCAATTATTGGAAGAAAGTTTGGCTTTGATTTATTATTTAAATTATGTGAAAATATTTTTTCAAAAGAAGGAAACGAATATATAAGTTCTATTATACAAATAATTGATAAAGCAATTAATTTGCAATTACTTGAATATGATTTATTAGAAAGAGAAAAAATAATTTTTGTTCACGAAAGAATTAAGGAAGCGTTTTATAAAAATCTTTCTGATGAAAAAAGGAAAGAACTACATTTACAGATTGCCAAAACTATTGAGGAAAATAACAAAGATAATATTGATACTGTTATTTTTGATCTAGCTTATCATTATATTGAGGGTAATGATAAAGAAAAAATTTTAAAATATGCTTATATTGCAGGTCAAAAATCTAAGGAAAATTATTCAAACGATGAATCAATAAAATATTTTTTAATAACAAAAAAAATACTTGAAGAAGAAAACAAATCAGGGTACGAAGAATGGACTAAGTGTATTGAAAACATAGTAGATATCTATTTATTAATAGGAAAAAATGATGAGGCTATCGAACTATCGAAATCATTACTTCAAAATGAAAGTGACCCAATTAAAAACTCGATTATATATAAAAATATCAGTAAAGCATATTATCAAAAAAGCGATATAAAAAATTGTGAGGAATATGCAAAAATTGGACTTAAATTATTAAAAGAAAATCTTCCTACGGATAAAAATATTATTGTCGCTGGAATTCTTAAAGAATTAATCATTCATATATTTCATGGCTTTTTTCGATTTTTATATATTAATAATAAAAAAAAGTCTGTTAAAGAAAAAGACAAACTTATTATTGAATATTATAAATTCTTAAGAGTGTTTTATGCTTTGAATGACCCAATAAAATCAGTTAGAATTACTATACGAAATGTGAACTTTTCAGAATCAAAAATTGGTAAATCTAAAGAACTTGCTTATAATATAATTAACTTTGCATTTTTATTTACTTATCTTACACTTTTTAAAAAATCTTATAAATACTTTTCTATTGGTTTAAAATTACTTGAAAGTTATAATGATAAATATGAATTAGCTAATGCTCTTTTCTATTTGGGAATGGATTATCAATGGAAAGGAGAATTTAAAGAAGCAATTGAAAAATTCAAGGAATCAATAAAAATATTCATAAATATAGGTGAAAGTACTGTTCTTTTAATGGCTTATGCCAATTTAATACTTACATATATTTATATATCTGATTACAATAAATGTTTAGAATTATATGATGTCTATCTAAATTTAGCTAATAAAGTAAAAGATAATAAATCTATTTTATCATATTATTTTTATAAATGTAAATCATTCTTGGAACTTGGAGACTATGAAAAATCTTATGAATTTGGATTAAAAGGTATAGATGTTTCAATAGATATAGGTTTTATCTATTGTCATACTTCAATAGCTATTGGCGAGTTATTATTTGAAAAAAGAGAAATTGTTAAGTCGAAAGAATATTTATTAAAAGCAAAAGAATTGCATGAAAAAAACAATTATCTGTTTCAATATGTTGTAGATCTTTATATTCATATAGCTGAAGTTTATTTGTTTGAATTAATAAATAGTAATGGAAAAATTAATGAGCTGCAAGTAAAAAAATCTTGTCAATTAGCTATTGAAAAGACAAAAAAATGGGCAACTCACTATGGCAGTGCATTACGAGTTATGGCAAAATTCTACGCATTCACAAAAAAAAATAAAAAAGCAGAAAAATATTTTACAGAATCAATTACACATCTTCAAAAAATTGGTCGCAAATATGAACTTGCAAAATCTTACTATGAATATGGAATTTTTTTAGGTAACAATGGACAAAAAGACAAATCAATACAAAATTTAGAAGATTCATATAATATATTCAAAGAAATTGACTCAAAAGTTTATTTAAAACGAACTGCTGATTTACTTGGAATAAATGATGATGCTGTTTCTAGAAAATATACAAGTACAGATCGCCTTCTGGATAGACAGAAATTCTCATCGGTAATCAAAGTAAGTCAGGATATAAGTTCAATTTTAAATTTAGAGGAACTTCTTGAGCATGTAATGCAAAAATCAATTGAAGTTACAGGTGCAAAACGCGGTCTACTTTTCATTTATAACGAAGAAACAAAAGGGCTTGAATTCATGGTTGGAACTGATATTGTAGATAATTCTATTCCAGAATTTTCAAGAAATATAATTGAAACTGTTTACAAAAACAATACTCCTGTAATTACAACTAATGCTGCAAATGACGAAAACTTTGACGATTATAAAAGTGTAAAACAGTATAATCTTAAATCGATTATGTGTCTACCGATAAACTATAAAGAAAAAAAAGTCGGTGTTTGCTATCTTGATAACCCGTTGTCAAGCGGTGTGTTCAGCGATGATGATGTAGAATTACTCAATGTATTTATGTCACAAGTTGCAATCTGTATCGAAAATGCAAAATCATATAAAGAAATTGATAATTTAAATAAAAATCTTGAAAGAAAAGTAGAAGAAAGAACACAAGAGTTGAATGAATCATTAGAAATGCAATACAAATTAAATGATCTTTTAATA
>Ga0209518_1000244_pt1 | contig 73157 bp, 146 predicted proteins | sample RifGroB1_FD_183993 | JGI IMG/M metagenome (GOLD analysis project Ga0209518, IMG submission 183993) | Groundwater microbial communities from Rifle, Colorado, USA - Groundwater B1 (SPAdes) (version 2) | ecosystem: Environmental > Aquatic > Deep subsurface > Groundwater | place: Rifle, Colorado... | reverse complement strand
GAAATAAATCTTGTGGTTGCAATCAATATTCTGAAGAAATGAGACAAAAAGTAAGGGAATCTCATTTAGGAATGAAAGCAACGGAAGAAACAAAAGAAAAAATGAGAGAAGCAACTAAAGGTGAAAATAACCCTTTTTATGGCAAAAAACATACAGAGGAAGCAAGACAAAAAATAAAAGATAATCATGCAGATTTTAGTGGTGAAAATCACCCCATGTATGGTAAAAAACAAACAGAGGAAGCAAGACAAAAAATGTCTGAATCTCATAAAGGTGTTGAACCGTGGAACAAGGGTAAAGATAATCCTTATTCTGAAAAAACAGTACAAAAAATGTCTGAATCTCGTAAAGGGAAAACAGGAGAACTATCCCCTAATTGGCAAAATGGAATATCTTTTGAAAAATATGGTATAGAATTTAACAAAGAATTAAAACAACAGATATTAGAACGTGATAACTACACATGTCAATGTCCTGATTGTGAATATAAAACAGATGCTTTAGATTTGCATCATATTGATTATAACAAAAAGAACAATAATCCAGAGAATATTATAACTTTATGTGATAATTGCCATGCCAAGACATTTGGTAAAAAGAAAAGACAATATTGGACAGAATTCTATCAAAGTATAATTAAGATTGGAGTTAATTATGGAAATTAAAGACTTATTTGAAATTTACTTAAATCCTATTCAAACAGATATTAAGGAATTAAAGGATGGTCAAAAACAGATACTTGAGATTATGCAAAATCAAGCACGCCAAGAAATAGAAATTATAAATATAAAAAAAGATGTTGATGAATGCTCAAGTAGTATGAAAAAAATGAAAGAAACTGGTAACAACAGACTTTGGGAAGTCACCAAATTGGGTATAGCAAGTATAATTGGTGGAGTTATAGCAAAAATTTTTTAAGGAGGTTTTATGGGATTGCCTATAATTGGAGATTTGTTAAGCAGCACTGTAGGAAAGGTTGTTGGGAAATTAGTAGATAAATATCTTCCTCCAACTATTTCCGATAAAGAGAAGGAGGAATTTAAAATAAAGGCTTTGGAATTAGCCCTTGAAGAGGAAAAAAATATACAAGCACAATTAGAAACAGTAAATGCAACTATGAGGACTGAGGCACAATCAGATAAATTTATAGTTTATGCTTGGCGTCCGTTGGTAGGGTTTTGCTTTGTAGCTTTGATTTGCAACAATTTTATATTAATGCCTTATTTTGCTTCTTATGGATTACAGCCAATAATAATTCCAGACGGTATCTGGTCAGCTATGTTGGTTGTTCTTGGAGTTAGTGCTGGTACAAGGGGTATTGAGAAGATGTGGAGAACTAAAAATAAATAAGAGGTTAAGGTGAAAAAATGTTTGTCGGATCACTGTTACTGTAAAATGAGAAATGATGGAGGCTTCTATTGTTGTAAATGTGGGAAATGGGAAAAAGAACCTGAATTAGTACAAAAAACTTCAAAAAAATGATTGCTTTCTAACAAATTTCTGATATACTTAAACAATAGGAGAATTTTAAAATGCTTGGTACTTTTTATCCAAATAACAAAATATTGGAATATTTATACCAAAAATCTATTATATTGCAAGAGTTTATACTGTTTAGATTGTTGAGGTTGAAGAAGCATCCAAATAATATTGGGGTACATTTTTTTCTTCCCTTAAAACCTTGGCATATCTTCACATTAGATTTATATCTTGTAAGGATTAATCTATTTTTCCCATTTTTTGTATCTATAAGTTTTGGTAAATTATATAAAGATAGGAGTCTTGGCAAGAAAGGTTATCAGTTATATTTTGGACTGAAATTTGGAGTAGAGCCAACTGAGAGATATAGTGGTGAATATGATTATATGATTTCTTTGGCGTTTAGAAAAGTAGTTTTGGAAGATATTAACCGTGAAACACATATGGGATGTTTGTGAGTATACGATTTGAAAGAAAAGAACCTAAGAGAAAAATTACTATGAAGAGAAATCCTTATTTAGATGATAAAGAAGGTGAACCACTTGAACAGAATAAAAGGTTATCTATTAAAAGATTAAGACGTGAGCATAGAAAAAATATTAAGCAAGGTTTAGAGGAAAAATAATATGGAATTGATTAGAAAATTGGGGACAAGACTAAATAAATTAGGAAGGATGGAAAGTTGGGGTGTCTTTTGGTGTTCATTTGATAATTGTAATAAAGAAGTAGAAAGACGGTTGAGTGATGGCAAGAAAGCAAAATCATGTGGTTGCATTAAAAATAAAGGAATATACAATTTTCAATATGGAAAAAAGGGGAAATTAAGTCCAAATTTTGGTAAAAAAAGAACAGAAGAACAACGAAAAAGATATTCTGAAGCACAGAAAGGGAAACATCCTACAGAAGAAACAAGACAAAAAATGAAAGAATCAGCAATAGAAAGAAATAAAAATCCCGAAAATAACGGTATGTTTGGAAAACAACGTACTGAGGAATCAAAACAAAAACAAGCTAAAGCAAGAACAGGTAAATATACCGGAGAAAATTCCCCCCATTGGCAGAATGGTAAATCATTTGAAGAATATGGTATTGAATTCAATAAACCTTTAAAACACTCCATATTAAAAAGAGCTAATTATACTTGTCAAGATCCAAATTGTAAAGGAGAACATAAAAAGTTACATGTCCATCATATTGACTATAATAAAAAGAATAATAACTCAAAAAATTTAATTGCTTTATGTTCTTCTTGTCATGCAAAAACAAATGGTAAAAATAACAGAACTTATTGGACAGATTATTATCAAAATATAATTATTAATATTTTATAATAAGGAGAGGCATTTAAATGCTCAATATTCTTTTTGATGGTAATAATTTTGCCATAAGAATTTTAACTTCTATTCCAAGTTATGATTCACAATTTCAATCATCCCACCAAGTAAATTTATTCATTCATTCCTTCTTTACAGGATTATTATCCACATGCAATAAAATAAAACAAAAATATAATCAACCAACTAATATTATTTTAATATGGGATTCAAAAATTAATAATAGGAAGAAATTATATTCCGATTATAAAGGAAATAGGCAAAGTAAATCAAGTACAGATTTTAAAAATAAAGCAAATCATTACACTTTATTAGATAAATTAAAGGATAGTTTAAAGACTTTAGGAGATTGGGCAAATATATCATTAGAAGGTTATGAAGCAGACGATTTAATAGCCTATTTTGTAAAAGAATCCAGTATTGATAATCAATTTATTATAGTTAGTTCAGATAATGATATGTATCAATTACTTGGGGATAGGGTGGTTCAATATTTGCCCCATAGAAAAGAATTTTATTCCATACTTGATTTTAAAAAAGAGTTTGGTATAATTCCTGAAAAGTACATCTATGTGAAGGCATTAATGGGGGATAAAGGTGACAATATCAAGGGTGTAGAAGGTATTGGTGTAAAGAGGGCTGTAAAACTTATACAGCAGGGACGGTGCTGGAATCATTGGTTGAGCATTTATGGCAAGGAAGTTGATCTTGAAATGAATGTTGAACTTATACGTATACCATTTGAGAGTGATAAAATAAATATTAAAATTCCACAGAGCAGTTTTGATAAGAAAGCTTTTATTGCTTTATTTCAAGAATATAATTTGAATAAATTAAATTTATCAGATTTTAAGCAGTTACTTATAAATGAAACGAAAGAAAACAACAAATTTATTTGAAGATATTGTAATAAGTGAAAAAGTATCTCTAAATAAAAAGATAAATCCTAACTCACTTATTTCTAAAGAATTTTTAGAATATTATGCTGAAAGGTATGAAACTTTATTTGGAATTCCGGCTAAGATAGAGTTTGGGAAAGATATAAAATTAATAAATAAATTATTAAAGACTTATGAAGATATTTCTATTTTTGGCTGTGAACATAAATTAGAATTTTTGCAAAAAGCATGTGAAAAATACTTTGTAAGTAGAGATAATTTAGCTTTGAAAAATTGTTGGAGTATAGGCATTTTTTATTACAATTTTTCTAAAATTATGCTAGTATTAAAGCACGGGGAAGCATCAAACATATCTCCAATAATGGAAGGATTTAAACTTGCTTATCTGAATGATGCAGGAATTAAATATACAGGTATTTTTACAGAACAAGATGAAGAAATATTTATGCAATTATACTTATTTTTGAAGCCTTTATGGGATAAGAGACTTTTATTAAAGAGATTTGTGGAATTATATTTTCTTGTGCTGTTTGATTCTTTAGGTGGCAAAAAGTATGATTTGGGTTTTCTTGTATCAAAATTTGCACAGGATAAATTTTTAAATTGGTTATCCGAAGAAGGGAAAGAAATATTAATGTTTTATCCAAGGGATGTTTCTGATATAGATAAGGAAAAATTAATGTTTGAAGAAAAAAAGATGCTGGAAGAAGAGAGAAAGTTGTTTTATGGAATTAATTAAAAGATTGGGTGTAAGAAAAAATAAAAGTGGTAATAATGTAAGTTATGCTGTATTTAAATGTCCTTTTTGTTTCCAAGAAGTAGAAAAAGACCTTAGTTCTGGAAAAAGAGATAAATCTTGTGGTTGCATATCCAATGAATTAAAATCTGTATCACTTAAAGGAAAAAAGAAAAGTGAAAATCATAAACAAAAAATGAAAGAAAATCATGCGGATTTTAATGGGGTGAATAATCCAATGTTTGGAAAAAGGGGAGAGGAATGCCCTGCTTTTGGTAGAACCAAGGAAAAGCACCCCATGTATGGAAAGCATCGTCCAGAAGAAACAAAACGTAAAATAGGCGAAAGTAATAAAGGGAAAACATTAGGAAAAGTATTTACAAAGGAGCATAGACAAAATATATCAAAAGCAAGAAAAGGTAGATTTGCTGGTGAAAATAGTCCTTCTTGGCAAGGCGGTAAATCTTTTGAAATATATCCAAAGGAGTTTAAACAAATAAAGAAATCTATACTTGAAAGAGATAATTATATGTGCCAATTTCCGAATTGCACTGAAATACATGATAGACTTCATGTTCATCATATTGATTACAATAAAAAGAATAATAATCCAGAAAATTTAATTACTTTAGGCACTTCCTGTCATACAAGAACTAATGGAAAAAACAAAAGAAATTACTGGACGGAATTCTATAAAAATATAATGAGAAATAAAATATGAATGAAACATTGAGTGATGATATTCAAAATGGGATTTTGTTTTTAATTCTTACGGATTTAAAATTCCTAATTATTTGCAGAAACAAAATTAATCCTGATATTTTTAAATCCTCAATTCAAAAGCAAATATGTAAAATATCTTTTGACTTTTATGATAAATATGGAGTTACTATAGGAGAAAAAGCTGACGAAATTATTTTAACAAATTTTCCAGAAAATGAACAAACTATAATAATAGCCTATTTAAATAAATTATTTTCTGAAGTTTACATTAAAGAATACATTTTTGATAAATTAGATTTGTTCCTTAGAAAAAGGCTATGGGAAAAAACACTTATAGAAAGCGTAGAATTACTTGATAATAATGATATTGATGGCATTGAGGAAAGGGTTAAAAAATTATTATTAGATAAAATAGGATATTCTAATACAGTAAATTTATTAGAAGAAGATTTGAAAGGATTTTATAATGATGAATATAATGGTGAGATTTGTTGCCCAACAGGGATAAAAGCACTTGATTTAATAATTGGTGGATTGAAGAGAAAAGAATTATCTGTTATAGTTGCCCCTTTGAATGTAGGAAAATCTTTCTTTTTCATTTTCTTAGGTAGCAAGGCTTTGCTATATTCCAAAGATATTCTTTACATTACAACAGAGATGTCTGAACATCAAGTTAAAAGTAGATTTTTCCAAAGATTTTCAGGTGTAACAAATAAACCAATGGAAGAATTGGAGATTTGGTCAGGAAAGGAAAAAATTAGATTTAAACCAGACCATTTAGGTAATGTGAATAAAGTCAAGAAGTCTCTTAAAGCAATGAGGAGTTTTGGAGGTTCTTTGTTTTTGAAAGAATTTCCAGATAAAACATTGTCTATTAGGAAATTAGAAAATTTAATCAGTGATTTGGAATTAGCTCATGGGAAATCCCCAGATATAATATTAGTTGATGGATTACAGGGACTAAAATATAATGAAAATAAACGTGGGGATGATTGGAAAGCACTTGAAGAATTGAGCCATGAATTACGGCGTATAGCTATGGAAAAGAATATTGCAGTTGTGACATCTACACATAGTCAAAGAGCAGCTATAGGAAATAAAATTATACAAAGTAAAGATATTAGAGGGAGTATAGATATACTTAATGTATGTGATTTGGCGATTAGTATAAATCAGACCAATGAAGAATTGCTATTAAATCAAGCACGTTTATTTGTGATGAGATCAAGAAGTTCAAAGAAATGGGCACAGATTAGAATTTATACTAATTTTGACATGGGCAATTTTTGCACGTTCTCAGAACTTATGGACAATTAAATAGCTATGCAATTAATAAAAAATCTACCGCCAAGAATTATAAATAGTAGAATGGTCAGTTTTGGATTGTTTTACTGTGAACATTGCAAGCAAGAAGTTATAAGGAGACTTGGAGATGGGAAAAGAAATAAATCTTGTGGTTGTATGAAACAAAAATTTTTAATAAAACATGGAGAAAGTCATACAAAACTTCATAAAGTTTGGTCAAGTATGAAGAAAAGATGTCTAAATTTAAACGATAAAGGTTACAAAAATTATGGTGGTAGGGGTATTGCAGTATGCAATGAATGGTTAGAATTCATCCCTTTCAGGGATTGGGCAGTAAATAATGGATACAAAGAAGGACTACAAATAAACAGAATAAATAATGATGGTAATTATGAACCAAGTAATTGTAATTGGATTTCACATAAAGAAAATGGAAGAAATACAAGAAGATGCAAAATAGATGAAAAAATTGCTAATGAAATTAGAGATTTATATAAAACAGGTAATTGTACACAAGAACAATTAGGCAAAAAATATAATTTAAGACAAGGGACTATTACAAAAATAATCAATAAAAAACTTTGGGGCTAAAGATGCCTTTCAATATAGAAAATCTATTATTAAAGCAAAAAATAGAATATAGAAAAAGTGGCAGCAACATTGGTAGAGACGAAATAGGAGTTTGCTGTTTTTTTTGTGGGGAAAATAGATTCCATTTATCAATTTCTTTAACAAAGGGTGTTTTTGGTTGTTGGGTTTGTGGAGTTAAGGGGAATCTCCCAAAATTAATATCTAAATTATTAGGTATTTCTTTCATTGAAGCTAAGGAGATAATTAGCCCAACATCAGAGTTAAAAAAGGTTTTGGAGGAAAGGAATAAGATAGTAGAAGAGCCTATAATTATACAGAATAAAGATTTTAAATTACCACTACATACTTATAGATTTGATTATAATACAACAAATATGTGGCAGGAAGTTGCTTTTAATTTTTTAAAAGAGAAATATGATTTGACATGGGATGATATTGGGCAAGCAGATTTACGTTATTGCGTGTATGGGAAATACAAGAACTCAATAATTATTCCTTTTTTCTTAAACGGTAAGATGGTTAATTTTATTGGGAGAAGTTGGGATAAAACTGCAAAAGTTAGATACCTTAATTGTCCAAATGAAGAAAGTCTTGTCAATATTAAAAAAATGATATATAATTATAATAATGTAATTGGTAGACAACAGATAATTATAGTTGAGGGTTGCTTTGATGCTATTAAAACAGGACTTGACCGTACAGTAGCACTTTGTGGCACGGAAATAACGCAAGAGCAGAGAAATATATTAATTGGACTAAAAGCTGAGGAGTTAATAATTCTTTTTGACAATGACCCACATTTGATAACAACAAGTAAGAAGGCACAGGATTTAGCAGATTATTTAAGTCCTTTTTGTAAAACAAGAGTTATAAAATTACCTCATGGCAAAGATCCTGGAGATATGGCAAAATGGGAAATAAACAAATTATTAAAATTTTAAAGAGGAGCAATTTAAATGTCACAGAAAACTTTTTTTGACTCCGATTGGGGAAAAGAATGGGTAGATATGCCAGAATTTGTTCAAGAAGCTGAGGAATTTTATAGTTTAATAAAAATTAGATTTAAAACAAAGGAAGATTTAGAAGAATTCTCTAAACTAATAGGACAGAAATTAACTAAAAAGACTAAGAGTATAAGATACCCACAATTAATTAAAGATTCATTTATAAATAAAAGGTATTGTCTTGAATCAGAATAATTATCCAATTTATATAATTTCAAAAGGTAGATGGGAAAGTAGATTAACAAGTAGAGCATTGGATGATATGAAAATGCCTTATAGAATTGTGATTGAACCACAAGAGTATGAAAAATATTCTTTATATATAGACAAAAGCAAAATATTAGTAATGCCCTTCAGCAATTTAGGGCAAGGTTCTATTCCGGCAAGAAACTGGGTATGGGAGCATAGTATCAAAGAGGGTCATAAATGGCATTGGATACTTGACGATAATATTGAAGCATTTTATAGACTTAATAGAAATAAAAGAATTCCCGTGAATACTGGCATAATATTCAAAATTGCTGAGGATTTTGTAAATAGATATGAGAACATAGCTTTATCAGGATTCAATTATAGATTCCTTTGTAAATCTATGAGTAGACTGCCTCCATATTATTTGAATACAAGAATTTATTCATGTCTACTTATAAGAAATGATGTTCCTTATAAATGGAGAGGAACTTACAATGAGGATACGGATTTATCTATTAGAGTTTTGAAAGATGGTTGGTGCACTTTATTGTTTAATGTTTTTTTAATAGGAAAAAAAGCTACAATGACAATGAAAGGTGGGAATACGGATGAATTATATATTTTAGATGGAAGAAAAAAGATGGCAGAATCTTTGCAGAAACAACATCCAGATTCAGTAAAGGTATCTTATAAATTTGGACATGAACAACATCATGTGAATTACAAACTATTTAAGAAAAATAGATTAATTAAAAAACCAAATTTAGTTTTTGATAAAAAAGTTAATAATTACGGAATGGTAATAAAAGAGACAATTTAATAGGAGGATAAAAAATGCAGGTAAATGAATTAAAAAAGATTTTTGAAACATCATCAATATTAGGAAAGGGGTTTTCTCCAATAACAGAGTACACTTATGTAAAAGATAATATAATAAAAGCGACAAATATGGAAGTTTACTTAGAGATGTGTCTGGATAATAAACTACCTTTTAATGGATGTGTATTGACGGAAAAGATGTCAAAATTTTTATCATCTATGAATAAGGAAACAGATTTAACATTTACAACAAATGAAAATACACTTACTATAAATTATGGTAAAAAGAATAAATTTGTTATTCCAACAGAATCTTTAAATGATTTTCCAGATTCACCATCTTTGAAATATTCTGCGAAAGACTTTTTATGTAGAATAAATGTATCTTTGAATTTTATGAATGCATTAAATGAGGCATTACAATTTTCATCCAAAAATGATACAGCTTTTTGTGGCGTATACTTAAAAAATAAGAAAATATATAGTAGTAATAGAGAAATAGTTTTTGTAGATGAAACAGGTATAGATTATGAAAATTCTATATTTATACCATCTAATTTTGTAAAACTATTATTAAAATTTAAAGGTATATTCAAAACATTGGAAGTTTACTCCTGTGGATTTAAGGCTATAGGAGATAATACAATACTATATGTTGCAAACTATGAGCAACAAGAATGTCCAGATTTTGAGAATTTGATGAAAAAGTACAGTCCTGCTTTTGAAATTAATCCAACAGAAGAAATCAGACAAGTAGTTGATAGAATTAGTCTTTTTGATGAAGTAATGAATGTTACTATAAAAGATAATGCTATAACCATGCACACACCAAATATTAGTGAAACCTTTGATATAGAGATTCCTAATAAAGCAGAAGAAATAAATTTCAGAATCACAACTGATTATTTAAAGAAAATTCTTACATTAGATACTTTTTCAGTATTGAATAAGGAGAATGAAATTAAAGCAATCCAGGGACGGTCAGAAACAATAACAATCCTTTCAACTTTAATAGACTAATATGGCATTTGACGAATTAAAATCTCCTTTTTGCTCCAATTGTGACTTGTCCAAAAAGTGCAAATCCCCCGAAATGACCCCCATTGGGCCTGAGAATGTTGATATATATATACTTGGTGAATGGCCTTCTGAAAGAGATGATTTAATGGGGAAACCTTTTAAGGGGGAATCCGGTGAAGTCCTTAATACAATTTTAGAACATTTAAAAATCAATCCTGAAAAAGTAAGATATAATAATGCGGTTTCTTGCAAAGCGGATAAAGATGGAGCAACGGATATTCAGATAAATGCTTGTAGACCAAAAGTATTTGCCGATATTAAAAAAGCAAAACCTAAAGTAATAATAGCAATGGGCAATGCTGCTATTAAATCTTTACTTAATAGATCTGAGCCTGGGATTCATGGATGGAGAGGCAATATTGTACCATTACATGATTTGAATTGCTGGGTAGTTCCAGTATTTCCAATGTCTAAAATCTTGAAAGATGGAGTTTCAGATAACAAAATACAATGGACTAAAGGTACAAATTACACCGATTCTTTAAAAGTATTAAGAGAAGATTTATCAATTGTTAAAGATTTAATTACTGTCCCTCTTCCACAACCAAAACCTTTTAAAATTATCAAATTGCTTACATATCAAGCAGTTACAAGCTTTTTTGATATGGCTGATAATAAGGATTTTTTTGTATTTGATATAGAAACTCTTGGATTAAAACCATATTTTGAAAAATCTAAAATATTAACAAGTGCCATTACCTTTGATGGTGAAACAGTTTATGCCTTTCCTATAAGTTATCATACATTTATAGATAAGAAAAAATATTGGACAGATGAACAGGAAAAACAGATAAAGAGTAGATTTTCAGACCTATTAACAAATCCAAGAAGTAGAAAAGGTATACATAATTCTGTATTTGAAATGGAATGGGTCAAAGCTATTTTAAATATTGATATAACTAATATTGAAGATTCAATGCTACAGAAATATATATTGGATTGTCGTAATGGAACACGCAGTTTAGATTTTTTAGCATTTGTGAATTATGGTGTTAGTTGGAAAACTTATCCAAATTCTATAATGGAGGATTTGACACAATTACCAATTGAAGAGTTACTTGATTATAATGCTAAAGATTCTATTTGGGAATACAGAATTTTTAAAAAGCAGGAAAAATTATTAGATAAGGATGAAAAATTAAATAATTGTTATAGAGAGCAATTAGAAACTGCAATAACTATAGCACAGATTCAATACGATGGTGCTTGTACAAATGAGGAGAGTAGAGATAAATTATTAAAAGATTATGTGATTGAAAGAGAGAATATAGAAAAAGAATTATTTAATTTAGATAGTATAACAACATTTAAAAGCAAATATGGCAAAATGCCAGCTTTGAAATCTAATAGTAAAGATATTCCTATAATATTATTTCAAATAGAAAATTTAGAATCTTTCAAAAAGACCAAAAAAGCTGGTAAACCAGCGGTTGATAAAGAAGTTTTGGCAACTTATGTAGGACAGAGCAGATTTTGTGAATTATTATTAAAATTTAGGGAATACTCAGGTATAGAAGGTAAGATATTAAAGGGGTATAAGGATTGTATATTCCCAGATGGGAAATATCATACAAATTTTTATCCAATAGAAACTGGACGCTTAGGAAGTTCAGATATAAATTTACAAAATTTGGATAAGAGGAAACATCCCGAAATTAGACAAATAATTGTGGCTCCTGACGGATATGTATTAATTATATTTGATTATGCTCAATTAGAAGCAAGGGTTTTAGCTGCTCTAAGTAATTGTAGAAAATTAATAGACGCCATCATTTCAGGATATGATATTCATATGGCTAAGGCTGTAGAGATTTGGGGTGAAGAAGTTATTAAAAATGCTACACAAAAATCTGTTAAAATGATGAGATACAGAGCTAAAAACGAATTTGTGTTTCCCTCATTTTATGGGTCTAAACCAAAATCTACGGCTAAAAGATTAGGTATTTCAGAATCAAAAGCAGAGATGTTGCTTGAGAAACTTTGGTTTGATTTTCCAGAGATTTTGGAGTGGCAACAAGGAATACTTAAAATTTATGAAAAAAAGAGATATGTTGAGATCCCCCCTGGGCGTAGAAGATATGCCCCATTAACAACTAATGAAATTCTAAATACACCTGTTCAGGGAGGAGCCTCTTCTATTGTAAGTAAAGTAATGAATAAAATATCAAGAAGAGGTTATTGGATCTATTTAAACTGCCATGATGAATTGATCATGTGTGTAAAAGAGCAAGATGCCAAAGATGCTATTGAGGAAATTCAAGGAATAATGGAAATGAAACAATATGATTTTATGATTGATGTGCCTTTAGTAGTAGAAGGAAGTATTGGGAATAATTGGTTTGACATTTTTTCAATAAAGGAAATTTTTGATATTTGATTCATATTGACAATTTAAAATAATAAGTATATATTTAAGTATAATGAAAAATATTATAACATCTTTAATATTATTAATGTTTCTTAACGGAGTTGGTTGGGAGCTTATCAGTGTGGTTTCTTTAAATTTTCTTAAAGAAAATCCAGAACCCTTTGTTAGACAATTTATAATTGAGAAATGGATTGAGAATATAAAAGGAATACATCCTCATTGTCAAGGAGCCTTTATTGAATTTAATGAAAATAATGAGAATGAAGACCTTATTGAAGTATATGCTAAATGCTACAAATGGGGGGTTTAATGCTATATAATGATTACAGGCCAAAAACATTAGAAGAAGTCTTTGGACATAAGGAGATTAAAGAAAGCCTAAAATCTTTGTTTAAAGAAAAGGCTTTCCCACATGCTTTTCTATTCTCAGGCCCTTCAGGAACAGGAAAAACCACATTTGCAAGAATTATGGCAAACATGCTAAATGCCAGTAGTGACATAATTGAAATTAATATTGCAAATACGAATGGGGTAGACTTCATAAGAGAATTAAATGAAGTTGCAAGGAGATCTCCACTATTGGGCAATAATAAAGTATTTATATTAGATGAGGTTCAACAATTAACCAAAGAGGGTCAGAATTGCCTCTTAAAATTGTTGGAGGATTCTCCTAAATATTCATATTTTATATTATGTACAACAGACCAACAGAAGCTATTACCAACTATTAAAAATAGATGTTTGTCCTATACCTTAAAAGCTTTATCTAATAAAGATATTGAGTCAATTTTAGTATATGTTACCACGTTAGAAAAATTAGTAATATCAGAAGATGTTTTGAATCTTTTAGTATATAAGTCATCGGGATGTCCACGCAAAGCATTAGTAATGCTGAATCAAGTAAAGGATATTAAAGATTTTGATAAAATATGTACCTTATTGGCAGATGAATTGGAACAGGAACAAGACATTATTGAATTATGTAGATTAATAATTAAAAGACCAAGAACTGATTGGAAAAATGTAGTAAAAACATATGAGAATATAAATATTGAGTCGGAGCAGATGAGGATAGTTATTGCTGGATACTTAGCAGCATGTTTAAAAAAGGCTGATAGTCCAAGTATTTATGCAGAAAAATTGGAATTATTTCTTAGCCCACTTACTTTTGGAAGTCAAAAATCAGAACTTTTGCTTCTAATATATAAGGCTTGGGTTTTATAAAAATTAATCTTTACATTTTGAAAAAGTTATGATATATTAATATTGATGGATTGTTCATAAGCATCAAGAGTTTGGGGATGAACTCACCCGCAAAAATCCCCTATAAAGGAGAAATAAATGGGATATAGAGAAGATTTAAAAATTGATCAGAGTGAACTAGATGAATGCTGTCTAAGGCAACCAGTTCTATTTGATAATTATACACAAAATTTAGCCTCATTATATAAGAAAAGGGATGAGATTAAATTAGCAGTTGAGCAAATGTCAGCACGTTTAGATGGTATTATAAGAGAAGCTGCAAGTGCTGAGGGTAAGAAATTGACAGAAGCTATGGTACAAAATGAAATTACAAGAAATTTACAATACGCTGACTTGCAACAGAAATATATAAATAGTTGTTCCGATGCTAAAGAAGCGGAAGTAATAAGAGATGCATTTCAGCAAAGACGTGATATGTTGAAGCTTCTTGTAGAGCTTTACATATCAGGATATTGGGCCAGTGTGGAAACAAAAATAGTTAAGAGGCAAGGAACTGAGAGTATAAAGGAAAGATTGCAAAAGAAGATGGCTGAAGATAAGGAATAGAGATGAAAACTATTGGTTATAAATCAAGTTTTAATAAGATACTTTATGTTTCTGATTTACCAGGGCACGGTGGCATAGATTGGGGATATGATATAAATGTTAGTAAAGGTATTCATTTATCATCTTATTGGCAAAGACGATTTAGAAAAGATACTGAAAGAGTTGGGGAACAAGCCCAATTCATGCATCTATATGAAAAAGTAAATCCTGCTATAATAGGGAACAGCAATGAGAATAATTAAACAATTGAAATATGATAAAGCATTAATAAATGCAGTTGCTTTATTAATATGGATGATATATTTATTCTTGCTTTCTTTAAATTTCTTTGATATATTAAATGTGTCATGGTTTTGGTTATTGAGTCCACTATGGATATTACCAATTTTAGCTATTTTAATAGCTATAGCAATGTTATTATTAGTAATAATATTTTGAGAGATTTTTATGCATAAAAATTGGGATTGGTTTAATTATCAAAAAGAGGATACAGAAAAAGATGCGGATTTAAAATTCCTTGTAGTACATATAGTAGGCTCATTTTTAATAGTTTCACCATTTGTAATTTTAGGAATAATTTGTCAATATTATAAATAACAAGGAGGAAGCAAACAATGGATAAAAAGAATTGGAAGTCCCCGTCAAAGGAATCATTAAAAGCTGCTTATGATTCTCGTGGAAAGTACCCTGATAAGAATAATAGTAAAACTATTTTTTCTGCAACAGGAGATGGAGCTTTTTGGAAGGTAACTGATAAGGCACATAAGGTAAGACTTTTACCAGCACATCCTGATGATAATCTTAACTTTTATGGTCTTACTGTCCATATTCATCAGAATGTTGGTGTTAATAATGATCAATATCTATGTCTTAAACGGATGAAAAGTAGCCTATGTCCTATATGTGAACAACAAGCTGAGTTGTGGGATACAGAGCCGGAAATGGCTAAAGATCTATATCCACAGACAAGATATCTTGTATGGGTAGTAGATTTAAGTCTTTCTGTGGATAAGCAAGTTGCTCAAGTTTGGTCATGTCCTCGTACAGCAATGGATGATATATTGGGTGTTAGTTATAAGAAGGCTACGGATGAAATATTGAATCTTGCCAATATAGATGATGGTATTGCTATTTATTTTGATAGAGAGAAGAAGCCAAATACTACTTTTTCAGTATACAAGAATTTTCAATTGGATGATAGTCCTACAGTGGCAAAAGATGAATGGCTTGAAGGAATTCTACCATTTACTGAAGTAATAGAATATGCAAGTTATGAAGAAGTAAAGGATACCTTTTTAGGTCTTGGTGGGGAAGTTTCACCCAAAAAGGATGTTTCACCAATTGATGAAACTGCTACAAGGAGTGAAACTGTAGTAAGGGCTGTAGAAGAGGCATCTTCTATTACTGAAACAAAAACAACATCAATTGATGATATGGATAGAGATCAACTTGAGGCTTTGGCAATTACAGCCCTTAGTGATGATTTTGAAGAATCTGAGATTGAAGAAATGGGAACTAAGAAGCTGAAGAGGCTTGTTAAAGAGGCGGTGGGAAAAAATGTAACAAAGGCAATTATTGAAGAGGAAGCTCAACCAGAAGACCCAAAGGAAGCCTTAAAGAGGAAGTTACGTGAGAGGGTTAATAGTTAATGAAAATTGGAAATATAAAAGGAATGTCTGCTGAATTTGTAAAAGATTATTTAATAGATTTAATAATAGCTTTAGATAAACTTGATGAAGAAGATTTTTTTGGAACAGAAGGTTGGAGACATTTTATATTGGGTGAGGATTAATGAAAGAAGTATTAATAGCTTATAAACTTAATGGTGGGTCTGATTATTCTTTAGATAGGCCCACCAAAAGGGTGTCTTACTCTATGGTTAGAATTAGTGGAAAAGTTAATAATATACGAAAATTGAATAGTTTAGTAAGTCATCACGAAATATTTGATGAATCTTTGTTTGATAAGTTAGATCTTTTTTACAAAATAATATAGGAGATATTATGATTTATAAAATAGAATACTTAAAAGAAGATTTTTATAACTGGTTAGCTTGGAGATTACCTAAAAAGTTGGTATACTATGCAACTATAAGATTAATAGATTGTGGTACTTCTGGTGATTATAATCATACAAATGTAACTTCAGTTAGGGCAGTAACAGTATTGAAGAGATGGGAGAAAGACAATGGGTAGAGGTAGAAAGAAAAAAATAGTAGATGATGAAGTTGAAGATACTGTGGAAGATAATGGAATAGTTACCAGAGAATTAAAGTATGTTTCCTCTGGTAGCACAAATCTAAATTTGGTATTAACCAATAGTACAGAAAATGGCTACCCAGTGGGTAAAATTATAAATCTTGTCGGGGATAAGCAAATAGGAAAATCATTGCTTTGTTTAGAAGCAATGTCATATGTCTTTCATGTATTACGGAAGAAGTATGATGTCAAAATGATATATAATGATACAGAATCAGCTATAAATTTGGAGAATGCTAAACAAATAGGTGTTCCAACAGATAATATTGAATGGAGACAATCATCTACTATAGAACACTGGTATGAAGATGTAAATAAAGAAATAAAGTCTTCAGATAATTATGATTTAGTAATATATGTATTGGATAGTTTAGATGCTATTTCTACAGAAGAGGAATTGGAACAAGATTTTAATCAAAAAAGTTATAATATGATTAAACAAAAGAAATTGGGTGAATTGTTTAGAAGATTGACACAGAAGATTAATAAAAAGAACATGCTTTTGATAGTTGTATCTCAAATAAGAGATGCTATCGGTGTAATTTTTGGAGAAACTAAAAGACGTTCCGGTGGTAAAGCATTAGATTTCTATGCTTATCAAATAGTGTGGTTATATAATAAAGGATTGATGAAAAATGGTGATATAACAACTGGTATAGAAATAAAAGCAAAGGCTAAAAAGAATAGAGTATGGAAACCTTTTAGAGAGTGTAATTTTAATATATTATTTGAATATGGGATAGACGATTTAGGTAGTATGGTAGACTATCTTGTAGATAATAAATTTTATCTTAAATCCGGTAATGGTAGGATAGCTTATGGTGAAAATGCTTATGCAAGAGAGGATTTTATACAATTTATAAGTAGTAATAATAAGGAACAAGAAGTTAAGGATGCTGTAAAACAAGTATGGGACACAATTGAGGAAAAGGCAAAAATTATTAGGAAGCCTAAATATTTAGAGGAAGAGAATGGAAAAGAATGAACCAGCTTTTGTAATAAAAGAATGTAGTATGTGCAGTGCAGAAATAATTAATGATGGTGCATATTGTGATATTTGTTCTATAGATAATTTATGTGAATCTTGTATAGGTGATCATGATTGTGACGATGAGGGATAAAATGTTATACATACAACCAGAATTAGATAGTTTAAATTCTTTAACCGAAAGATCTTTGATTTCTTGTAAAGAAGACACAGATAAGCTATTCATTATTGCTCATAAAATAGTGACTAATGAATATATGAACAATAATAAATTATTGTGTAGAGAAAAGTATGAGAAAGCTACCAAACATTTATGTGGGAATGAAACATGTTTAAATCAAGCAACAGAGGAACAATTTAATATAATACTAAATGAAGCATTAAAATTATTATATGAAGTAGAGGAGAATCAGTGACTAAATTAGACCATACATTTAGAACATTGGGTAAATTTTTAGCTATATCATCTGCTTCAAAAGTTTTAAGAGAAGTTTACGGAGAAGATATTCCTAAAGAAAGGGTGCTTGCGATTATAAAAGAACTTGAAGATATTTCTAATGATTATTTATATCCAAAATATATTTTAAAGGGTTCTTCACTTATAGATATAAATGATTATGAAGATATTAATAATTATAGAACAGAATCAGATAATATGATTCCATTGGGGGATTGGCATAATGATGGTGATTATGAATGTATGGAAGATAATGATGGTTATTAAAGGAGGTTTTTATGTATATTACTGAAGTATATAGAATATGGAGTAATTGTTTATCTAATTCTAAAATTAAATTATTATTTAGAAGAAGGTGTTGGCCTGAGCATACAAAACCGATTTGGTTTAACCATGAGGGTATTTCATATTCCATTAATAATGCTGAAATTTATCTCACATTGACTATTTTAGATATAGTTGCTAATGATTGGGAAATTGTGAAAGAACATGAAGAAGAGATTATTGAGATAAGAAATGTTATATCCTTTTCAATAGATTCTGCTGATGGTGTAGCTACAATAATTAAAAGAAAATAGGAGGTTTTATGGATACACGTAGATATGGTGAAGAATATAATAATTTATGTTGTGGAAATGATTGTAAGGGTTGTTCAAGTAAAAAGTCTGAAATTAATGAAAAAAGAGGTTATATTAATATTTTTGATGTGGGTGGATTTCTGCAATCAAACTCAGGTATTTATGATGAAGAAGTTAAAGCTATTGAAACGGGTAAAATGTCTCTTGGATATATTGCAACTGTTTTTGTGAGTTTCCCATTTAAGGAGAAGTTTTAATGTCAATAAATAAAACAGATAGTGAAGAGATGAAATCCTTTTTCAAATATGCTATATTTATTCCTGTAATATTGACTATATTTTTAGAATGGCTTCAACTTACTAAGTGGATAAATTTACCTTGGTTTTGGTTATTAAGCCCACTATGGATATGGTTAGGAGGAGCATTCCAGTTTTTACTCGGCGGTGTATTATCCGAATTTTTTGAGGAGAAAAAATGAGACCTGGTGGTGGAAAATTAAAAGGTGGGGAGTTTGAACGGAAAATTTGTAAATTGCTGTCTCTTTGGTATACAGAAAATGAAAGAGATGATGTATTTTTTAGATCTGCTTCAAGTGGGGCAATGGCTACACAAAGATTTAAAAAAGGTAAAAAAACTTCTGGTCAACAAGGGGATACCACTTCAACAGATTTAGAAGGTATAAAATTTATTAATAAATTTAGTATTGAATTAAAAAGTTACAAAGATTTTTCTCTTGATTTTTTAGTATACAAAAACAAAAGTTTAATCCATGATTGGTGGGAGCAATGTGTTGGGGATGCTGAAAGAGATGATAAAACTCCATTATTAATAATCAAAAAGAACAATAAAAAGGAAATAATTATTTTTGAGGATAATTTATATAATACGTTCCAAAGCTATTTTGGTAGTATTGGCAATAAGAGATATACAAGCGGATACATTAATGAAACTGAAGTTGTAATTATGTTATTAACAGATTTTTTTGATTATGTCAATCCTGCTTATTTCAAAAATGGATTATTTTATGAAGAAAATTTTTATAATACTGAACATAATTGGTAAATAAATGATACAATCCATTAAACTCCAAAATTTTCAGAGCCATAAAGATTCCTATTTAAAATTTTCCTCTGGAATAAATATAATATCTGGTCAAAGCAATAATGGGAAAACTGCTATTCTCAGAGCTTTGAATTGGATTATTACTAACAGACCACAAGGGTTAGCTTTCAAATCCACTTTTAGTGACAAAAAGGAAACTTGCAAGGTATCATTGATTATTAATGATACTGAAATTGTAAGAGAAAGAAACAATTCTATAAATTCATATCAAATAGGTAGCTCATTATTTAATACCATAGGCAATGATGTTCCTTCAGAGATCAGTTCTGCAATTAATATATCTGATATAAATTGTGCCTCACAGTTTGAAAGACACTTCCTTTTGATGGATAGTGCAGGAGAAGTTGGCAGAACAATTAATAAAATAGTCAAGCTGGATGATATAGACGCTTTGATTTCTAACATATCTTCAAAAATAACATCTACAAATAAAGAACTTGAGATAAAAAAACAAGATTTAGATAAATTGAATACAAGCCTTGAAAAGTTCAAAGATTATGATTTAATTGAGAATTTAGTAAATAAAATAGTAGAATATGATACTAAAGTTAAAATATTAGAAAATAAAGTTAAATTATTAACCTACATAGTATCGGAAGGAATTAGGACAGAAAATATTATAAAGAGCATAGAAAATAAATATGTTGGTCTTGAAGATGAAATTAAAGTATTGGAGTATTTATGGTTGGATTATAACACGAATTTAGCTTTAATAAGAGATTTAGAAAAAATATTAATAAGTTTATCCATATTGGATGTTGATATTGAAGCAACTGAGGCTATTTTAAAACAGGGGGAGGGCTTGCCAGAGCTTGAGAGTAATGTTATAAAATACTTAGCCACTTCTGATGTGCTAAATAAAATAAATAATTTAAAACAGAGTTGGGATGTATATTTTGAAACTATAAAAAAGATGGAAAAACTTATTGAAAAAGAGGAAAAAGAGTTTAAGAAGACCTTAGAAGAAGCAGGTATATGTCCTTTGTGTGAGAGGGGGGTATAACAATATGGAGAAGTATAAATATTATAAAGCAGATGGTTATATTAATACTTATTTTATTAATACTATTAAAATTATAGCTCAAAATAAAGAAGAGGCTAACAAAATAGCTGAAGATTATAAAATAGCAAATGGATGGACTGAAATAAAATGTGAGTTAGATTGGGAAAAGGCCATACAAGCTTTTGATGTGGGGATGAGATAAATGAAATTTTTAATTACCGGAGATTTACATTTGAGAGCTTCTAATCCAGAAAACAGGATAGATAATTTCTTTGAAACTCAGTTGAATAAGGTTGAGCAGATATTTCAAATAGCTTCAAAAAATAGATGTGAATATATCCTGTGCCCAGGGGACGTTTTCGATAACCCCCGCCCGTCTTTTGACGTATTGGAATATTATATAAAATTATTTAATAAATATAGTATTAATAATGGCAATAATAATGAGATTCAATTCTTAACCGTTTGGGGACAGCATGATCAAAGATTTAGGACTAAAGATAGAACAGCCTTGAAATTAATGGAATCTTTAGGCTATATGCAGACCTTCAAACGTATAACTTTTGGTAGAAATATTGATCTTTATGGATGTGATTATGGAGATGAAATTCCTATAATAGAAGATGTAGACAATTTCAATATATTATTAATTCATAAAACTATATTGGATAAGCCTGTATGGAAAGGAATGGAGGACTTTCTGCAATCAGATAAACTTGCTAAAAAGTATCCATATGATATAATTATAAGTGGAGATTGGCATCATCCAGTATTTTATAAATATAAAAACCAAACAATTGTGAATTGTGGTTGTTTGGTTAGAAAAACCTTAAATGAATCTGATTTAATTCCTCATATATATATGTTAGAAATAAATGATGAAGATTTAACATATGAATTAATTAATTTACCAATAATTCATAAACCCGCTGATGAGGTATTTAAGCCGGAGGCATTGGAAAGAGTGGATAAAAAAGAGAATCAAAAATTGCAAGAATTTATAAATAGTATAAAAAACAATGAGATAGGACAGAGTTTAAATTTTAGAAAAAATCTTGAATTAATGATGAAATCAACTGAAAATGATATTAAAAATATTATAATTAAGGCATTTGAGGAGATTGAAAAATAATGAATTCATCAATAACCAATCAACCATATCTTGTAGATTATAAAGAAAAAATAACTATAGAAAATGATTATTCACAAGAAGAAGAATTTAATCCCAATAAAGTAGTATTTCCTATTCTTATTAAATATTATATAGTAATGCCTCATATTTTTATTCATTCTGTGCAAAATCCAACATTTATGGAAACTTACCATATGGATGAAAAAATGTTTGGTTTTTCTATATATTATAACCCACAGTTGCTTGACACAGTGACAAATACTGCAAGAAAAATTGAACATTTTTTAGAAGAATTGAATACAAAGTATTGCTTGAATATAGATATTGAAGATACAAAATTAAAAATAGGTTTATTCCTTAGTTGTTTTTTGGGTCATAGAGAATCTGTAAAAATAATAAATAAAAAATCTATGATTATTATCCCACAAGAATATATGGAAAGGAATAGAGATGATGACAGATAATGAATTAATTGCTATTATAATCACATACGTCTTTATATTTTTGATAATATTTACAACATTATTTTTCTTCAGAAAGGATATGTAACATGCCTATAGACACAAAAGAAGTGGAAAAAACTCTTAAAGCGATTAAATTAAAGATTGAGAAGGCACGAGAAGATTTGGCTGAAAGTAAGGGGCAAAAAAAGGCTTTATTATCCACGCTAAAAAAAGATTATAATTTAGATAATTTTATAGAAGCTGAACAGACGGTTCAAAAATTAACTAAGGAAGTTGAAACATTGGGAATTGCAATAGAAAGTAAATACACAGAATTAAAAGAAAAATTTGGATTTATATAGGAGGTTTTATGTTTAAAAAATTATTATGTATTCTATTTAATAGACACAAGCCTTTGTTATTGGAAGCATTATACAAAAGACCACTCATCACTATCACAGATACTTGGTATAGCTCTGATTTGGTAGAAGTTCATATGTGCCAAAATTGTTATTTAGTTTATTGGGAAGTATCAAAATAAATATGAAACTGCATGGTACATCAGTAATCAAATTTTCAGATTTTATAGAAAATTTGAGAGATATTGCAGGAACTTGCTTTTTGACAAGAAATGAATTTGACTATAATTGTAATAAAGTTTGTAGTTATAGTCATATAAACAAAAATTTTAATTTAAGTTGGAATGCTTGCTTGGAGCAAGCTGGATTAAATATAAAGAAAAAAGTATCTTTTCCAATAACACAGGGAAGAAAATCAAAAGATAAGATATTATTAACAGTTGTTATATGTTTATGTTGTTTAAAAAAATTTGAAAGCATAGATCCAAAAATCAACAGAATATGTAAGAAATGTAAAAATCTTAAAAATCAAGAAGATGATTGGAGTTGGTGAATGGAAAAAGTAGAGCAACTTAAAACAAAGTTTATTGCTTTCAAAACTGAATGTCAACTAACTCTTGCTTCTTTAGAAATAAAAGAAAAAGAGCAAGTTTCATTAAAAGAATATAATGAAAATTTGCAAAAAGCAAGAGCTATAGTAGCCGAAGCTGGAAAGCATACCCAATCCTATTTAAAAGATTACATAGAATCTATGGTTACTACTGCATTACAAGCAGTTTTTGAGGAGGACTACCAATTTATTATAGATTTTGACATTAAACGTAACAAACCCGAAGCTAAAATTAGTCTTAAATTAAGGGGGGAAGAAGCCGATCCAAAAGATAGTTGTGGGGGTGGTATACTGGATGTTGCCTCCTTTGCATTACGAGTAGTCCTTTGGAGCATAGAAAATCCTAAATCAACAAACACATTGATTTTGGATGAACCCATGCGGTTTTTGCATGGTAAAACAGAAAATGCTATGAAAATGATTAAAGATTTAAGTAAAAAATTAAATATACAATTTATAATAGTTTCTCAAATACCAGAAATAGCAGAACAAGCTGATAAGGTGTTTTTTGTTACCCATAATGGGAAGTTTTCAGAAACAAAGGAGATAGCATAATGAAAAAAAATGTAATATATTACAGACCTGTTTTAAATATAGGATTTTTCCCACTACATAAATGGTATTTAATTCCCTTTTACCATGATTGTTCCAGAGTATATAATTTAGGATGGTTATTTTTTGATATAACTTTTTATTGGGATATTTAAATGGGATATTTCTTATGGGGTATAATCGTTCTTTCCTTAATTGGTAAAATATGTATTATTAAAAATAAATTATTATGGGGATTTTATCTATGGTCATTTACCGATTTATTTCTTATGATATATAATTATAAAATAGGGGAAATTCAACAAAGTTTTCTCTTCTTCATATTTTTTATTTTTTCTCTATGGGGAATATTCTCTAATTTAAAAAATAAGGGGGGTATCTAAATGTTTAAAAGTGGAAAAAATTACAAAGTTTCTGAACTGCCAACAAATTTTGAGCTTCTTGGTATTCCTTACACAATTGCATATCATGAACTACCAAATGATGTAGATGCGGAGAAAAGGGCAAGTTTGGTTGGTCAACACGATCCTTGGGACAGGACTATAAGAATATATTATAAAAATAAGCCATTGGAGGATGTTTTTATTACATTACTCCATGAAATTTTACATGCTGTTGATGGTGAATTGGAAATGGGGCTTTTCTCATCTATGGGTGATGATGAGGAGAAATCAATCAATATATTAGCATTGGCATTATTTAATATATTTAGTAAAAATGGATGGTTAAATTTTCCAGTTAATAAGAGTAAGGGTTAAATTCCATCATTAAATTGGTATCTGGATTTTTATATTGAAATAGGTAGCTCACTTTTGTGGTTTTAAAATATTTACTTATAATCATATAAATAGTAAAGTACACAACATCTTGTGTTTCATATTGTAACATACCATATATTGTGGTAAATGGAGATAAAATGGATAATATAAAAAGAAATGAAATTAAACAAGCCATAAAATCTAAAATAAATGATGTACTTCAGGAAGAATTAATATTGATATTTAATGACTACGAAATACCATATGATAAAAGAAATAGATTAATAAAAGACCTTTGCTTATGGGCAAATCTTGTGATAGATGCTGATTTAGATTAAATCATTATCCATCTCATTCATAGCTTTTCGACCCCAATGACCTTTTTTTGGATCTATTTTTCCTTTCTTAAACTCATCAACGGTCATGGTTTTACCATTAATTTTTACACTGTTTGTCGTTTTAATACGTTCATCTAAACTGTAAAGATTTACTTCCTCATTTAATATTATCCTGTCACCTTCATCTGTTCTTATTATCATTTCATCTCCTTTTCTATTTTTATGTATTTACAAACAATTGTCCTATATGAATGTTGCGTACATTGATAACCCTTTGCCACTATATTTTTAATCCCAACTTTTACAATTTTAATAGTAGGGTCACGTAATATATATTTATTATAACTCATTGCCTCTTTTTTGGTGTAAAAAACATGCCACCCCATCAAATATGCTAATTTATCATAATATGACTCTGATTCTAAAAACAAGTAGTTTTCTTTTTTATAATAATCTTGTCTATAATTATATTCATTTAACCATTTTCCTTCAGTTAACTTTTTACTCTTTAAAAACCTTGCTCTACCATCTTTGCTTATTATTTTGTAACCAAAATCTTTGTCCTTTATTGAATTATCCACATTATACAAACACATTATAATATCTCCTTTTTATTATTTATATTATCTTCATTATAATTCCCTTCTTCATAAATTCCTAATAACCAAGGGGGCCATGCTTTTTTATCTGCTCTTCCCGATTGTTTATCCATTTTTAAGTGAAATTCTATAGCTTGTTTTAATTCAGCTTTATATTGATTTTTCATTTCATATACTCCTCTATTTTATTGGATAATTCCTTTTGTTTGGCTTCAGAACAATGAACATAGAATTCAGTTGATTTTATAGATGAATGTCTTAATCTATTTTTAATCTCAACCATATTACCGTTTGTTATATCTGCTATCATAACACCATGAGAATGACGTAGAGCATGAGGGCTATACTTTGGGTTTAATTCCGCTTTTATGCAAATAGACTTGAATATTCTCCATGCATATTGTCTACTATACTTCCAGATTCTTCCATTAATTGCCGGATTCTTCCACATTCTTCCAGATTCTTTTATATATATTTTCAATTCATCTATTAAGTCTTTTGAAATTATTATAGGAATGATGGGATGACCTTTACGCTTCAATGTAGCAATTAATAATTTATTCTCATTCCATAATATGTCATTAACTGTTAGATTCAATCCTTCAGATATCCTAAGACCAGAATGAAACACAATTTTCCAAAATAGTTTATATTGTTCAGGAGTATTTTCAATAAATTTCTTATACTCCTCTTTCAATAAATATTTGTCCCGCTCATTCTTTGACATCTTTAATCTCCATAAATTTCAACTTCCTTTACATTTATTTTTATATTTTGTTTAATAAGTTTTACCACTTCTTCCACATCTATGTATGTTTCAGGTACATTACCAAGATAGACCTCTATCTCATGGCATACTTCTTTATTACCTTTTTTAGTTTCATAATTTAAAATAACACTTAATACAAGATTTACATTTTTCATTTAAGTAACCCCCTAACAAATATCCTCATTAGCATCATCAAGTTTAAAAATTCTTTTCCATTCCTCTTCATTACTATGAATATTAACATATCTTGCATAAGATGAAAAATCATGAAATGTATAATAATCCTGTTCTTCTAATTCAATATAAGTTCTTTTATCTGAAAACAAAATATATTTAACTTCAATATCTTTAAACCTTTTATCCCTGTATCCCCCACCTTTCAAAGCTATAACTTTTAAGCCTCTAATTTTTTCCATTTCAAATGACATCTATTTCTCCTTACTCCAGAAGTTTCAAATACTTCTTTGGCCTTAACGGATTAGGTTCTTTATCAACAATAATATCTTCTCCTATTATATTAACAAGATTAAATATTATCCCTCTCCAATACAAAAATTTTGTTAATAAACTTTTATCCTTCTTCATAGTCTCCAAAGCATATAGATAATGATTTACTAAATTTTTATTCTTAGCAGGTATATCAAAATATAAATTATTTAATAAATCATTCATTATAGGAATAAAAATCCTTTTAATTTTACCCCCCTTTTTAGAAGACGTTTTATCAATAATTCTTATCTGTTTTCCCTGAGATAAATGATATAACATTTCATCAGGAATAGACCATAATAGTCTATGCCAATTCATTTGTTCAATATCTGTTGACCTGAAATAAACCAATCTACCGTTAGTGTTTTGAGATAAATTATGATAAGTTATTGTTTTCATAATTATTCATAAAATGATTGACTTAAAAATTTACCTTTTAAATTAAAAACAAGCTCACTACCTGAACCTGGGGAACCACAAAATTTGAAAAATTCATTTAATTATTAGTATACTACTATTTTTGGATATGTCAACTAAATTATACCCTTTTTATACCATCTATAGCATGTCCACAATCTACCATGTCCATTCAACAAAGCCCAATGTAACAGTTTTATTTGGTGTTCTTTATTTTTCCATCTAAAATTCTTATTTCCTGATATATTGGACAGCCAATAAAAAGTCCCTTTTTGAAACTGTGCTATGCCATACACCGGATATTGTAGAGTTAAATCGCCCCACACGTTATGTTTTCCTTCCGATTCACATTGGATAACCTTATTAGCAATAATCTTTATTTTTGACATCTCCTTTTCATAATTCAAAGTTATTGAAGCACTCGAAGTTTGGTAAGGAAATAATAATATAAGGTATGCTAAAAATATGAAACTTCTAATAGTTAATTTCATACCTGAACCCCCTCTGATAATCTTTTTAGATAGTAAGTATATGGACGATGCAAAGTTTTTCCGTGTTTTCTAAGAACAATTGCACCACCCCATCCACAATATTTTCTCAATTCTGAAATAGCAGGTTTTTCATACCACCACCCCCTTAACAAAAGAGTATTCTCAATATTACCTTCTAAATCATCAAATGTAGAGAATAAAGCCCAAATTTTTGCGTGCCCCATCTACCGTCTCCCTTTTGAAGAGTAACAAACAACAATAATACATACAATAAGAAATATCAGTATTCCAGTTGTAAATATATGTCCAAACAATTCTCCATCACCTGGGTTAAACTGTATCATATATCTATCCTTTCTTTACTCTATTCTTATTCTTGTGTTGCTTAACTTCCTGATTATGAGTAAACTCTAAAATATCCTTTGCTATTTGTGTAATATCTAATAATCTAACTCTCACATATCGCTCAATTTCTTCTTCATAGGCTAATTTCTGTAAATTACCATAAGAAGTATTAAGTAACTCATTTATTAATTGTATATTTTGTTTTATAGTTAACATTTATTTCACCCATTGTTTGTTATTAATAATTAAAGAAATTGTTGCTTGACTTATATTAAATCTACTTGCTAACTCTTTTTGTATATAATTTCCTATAGCATATAAAGCTCTAATTTCATTAGCTATTTCAATATTTTTTATTTTACTATCTTTTCTCAATCTTTGATTTTTATTATTTTCTTTAGCTGGGATAAAATTACAATTAGATGGTTCATAATTACCATCATTATTTATTCTATTTATTTGTAATCCTTCTTTGTAACCATTACTTAGTGACCAATCTCTGAAATTTATAAATCCATTTTCTTTATTTGTCCATTCTGGACATATTGTTATTCCTCTACCACCATAATCTTTATATGCTTCATTATTTGGATTTAAAATTCTTTGTTTTATAGATTGCCATACATTATATAATTTTGTCCCTTTTCCACCATGTTTATAATCACCCTTATTTTCTGAATATCTTACACAACCACAAGATTTATACCTTCTACCAACAGATAATTCTTTTTCTACCTCTTGTTTACAAAAGTTACACCAAAATACACCCCAACTCGTATAATTATTACCTGTTTTATTTTTCCTTGTTCCTAATTTTCTAATTAATCGCATTTTTTATCCCTTTTTAAACTCTGCTGGTATATTTCTAAACTTCCTTCTTATAGTTGACAATCTATCATATTTAATATCAGTTACTACTTTTGGATCTCCTCCTTCTTTGTCAAGACAAACAATACCATATAGATACTTCTTTGGAGACTTCTCTGTTCTTGCAATTGCATAAATTTTTAAATCTTTACCACTTCTTTTGCCACATAGAATAGTCATTTTAAACTCCCTTTTTGTTTTTTAATTTTTCTAATTCTTTTTCACAAAAATTTACTATAATTCCTGCATATTTCTGTCTACTTTTATTTGTTTTGGCTATCAACCATTTATTGAAAGGGCTACTTTTTTCCATGCAATATCCCTGCAAACTCCATAATTCTTTTAATGGACAAAAAGAACAAATCTTAACTCCTCCTCGTTTCCTGCCTTCTAACTCATCATAATGACATGCAAAACAATTATTATCTACATTCTTGTATCTATTCCATTTAGGCCAATTATTCTTGTATGTTTCATCAGGATTATCTCTAAGCCATGACCATAATTCTGCACATAATTCAAGCGATCTTTTAAGTGTTATCTTTTTCATTAAACCCCCTATCTTATCAATTTTTTTGCACTCTTCCAAGCCTTGTCCTTGATAACAGCACCAGCACCAAATTGACTATACTGCAAATGATTTTTAATCTTTCTATCAGTATGATCAATAGCTTCTGTTACCGCATTATAAGCCCCCCATAGACTGCCTTTTACACCTGCTATGTCTGTCCCTATCCCACCTTCCAAATAATCTCTGTATCTAATATAAGATTTATCTGCATATAGTTTAGTCTTTTCCTTTGCTTCTCCTGTTATATTAATAATTTCTGCTAAATAATTATCAATATCTGCATCAGTCATCTTAAATTCATACATTTTCTTAGCATCAATTTCAAAATCTGTAGCTATTTGCTCAACAAGACCTAAAACCTTCAATGCTTGTTTTATCTTTATTTCATGGTTTTTGGTATGCTTTATATTCATAATTGAAGATTGTCCACTTATTAATGCCATTTGTAACGTATTTTGACAAACAACCCTTATAGGGGTAAACATTAACTTTATTCCTGTTGAACCATCATGGGAATTTGTTAATAGAAAATACTTGTCTATTATATCATTTTTTGTTACTTCTAATTGTCCGGGTAGTTTTGCCAATATCCATATTCTTTCACCTTTTCCTAAAACTCCTGCTGTATGCCAAACCGCTTTTCCTTCTCCTATAAATGGATCTAATACCTTGAAAGCATCTTTATTCTGATACGGTGTATATTTTTGCTTCCTTATACCCAAAACTTCTCCTGTATCTTGTCTAATAACTGCTTTAAAATCATCAACTTCCTTCATTTCTGCAAAGCCGGAATAAATTGGATGAAGAGATACTTCCCATTCCATATTTGCAGCCTTAATTGCTTCTTCTGCCGTTACCGCATTTTCCCCCAAATATGTACCTAATTTGTGCCAAGGGGTCTCCCCTGTATACATCATATCTGCCTTGCCTTCTTCATTCATGTTAAGATTATGTGACATTACTTGTTCTCCTTTCCATAATATAAATCAATATCTAATCCATTACATTCCGGGCATTCAGGAACTAATTTTTTTGTTCTAAAAACCTTTTCACATTCTTGGCATTGAACCTTTATACTTTCCTTAGTCATATATCTCCTTTAATTATTAGTATACTACTATTTTTGGTAATGTCAAACATTTTTCCAATTTTTATTATTCAAAATGTAAGATACCATTTGTTTACTTATGCTATATTTATTTCCTAACTCTTGCATGGAAAAATTCCCTGTTTTGTACAAATCTCTAATTTCATCAGCAATTTCCATAGTTATAGTTTTTCTTGTGTGTCTTAAATTTTCAGTTCTTGTTACCCATCTACAACTATCTGGTTCGTAATTCCCATCATTTTCTCTGTGTATTTGTAATCCTTCTTTATAACCATTATTTAGTGCCCAATCTCTGAAAACAATATAATCATTTGTCCATTCTGGACATATTGTTATTCCTCTACCACCATAATATTTATAATTTTTACTATTAGGATTTAAAATTCTTTGTTTCATTAATCCCCATATATTATGTAACCTTACATAGGATTCCCCATGTTTGTAATTTCTTTTGTTCATTATTGAAACCCCTTTAATTAATTGTTATATGCATAATTTATTTTTTAAACATTTTATTTCAAATTCTGCCCAACTCTTAGCCCCTTCTTCAGTTCTAAAAATGTTTTCTATATAATCACAATTACCCACATTTTCTACATAGACATAATCTTTATTTGAGGGATAATCTAAAGGGGATCTAAATAATTTATTTGCTAATGTTTTATCCTCTGTATCAAGTATCATTATAATTATTGAAATATTCTCAATCCCCTTTTTCAGATCCACATGAATTTTCATTTTCTTTCTCCTTTCTATTATTATAATAAATAATTAAATCAAGGGGCCAGGAATTATTGGGTGATTCTAATCCCCAATTTTTATCCAGTTTTGTATGTAATTCAATGGCTTGTTCTAATTCTTTACTCATTATGGTTCTTCCTGTTCTATGATGATAGAATTTGAGGAATTGGGGAATACTTTTAATTGCCCTATTCCTCTAAGAGATAAATCAAAACCTTTAAATTTAATATCTATATAATCATTTTCATGTGTATAAAATCTTATATAATCTGCATCTAACTCAATTTCTTTGTACAAATCAATTGTTGTATCAAATATCTTTAAAAATATTTTTCCTTTTTTCTTCATTATTTGTTCTCCTTATTATAACAATTTAATAACATTTCCTCTAACTCCGCAATTTTACAAACAAATTCTGCATCATTTGGAAAATATGTAAATGCTATCAATGCTCTATTTAAAGCACGTTTTATTAAATTTTCTTTTAAAAATATGGAAGTTACTATTTTTTCCTTTTCTAACTCCATGTCTATTCTTTCATTTATAAAATCTTTAATATAGGTATCTCTAATAGTATCAATACTATTAATATCTTTTATTACCTGCCCATTCAATTCCAATTCTATATCAGGGGGTAGGTAGCTCATCACGTTTTGAAATTCTTGCTTAATATTATCGAAGTTTTTTATCATAGTATCAATTGACTTTGTGTATTTTATAGTTTTGAACATCCTCTTCACATTTTTTTCAAAAATAGGTAGCTCACTTTTGTGATTTTTAATCTTCTTTGCTACCCTTTTCCTATCCCTGAATATATTATTTATTAATTTATTAATTGTCATTTATTTTATCCATTGCTTATTATTTATAATTAAAGACACTGTTTCTTGACTTACATTAAATTTATCAGCTATTTCTTGTTGAGTAAAATTTTTTGTTTTATACAAATCTCTAATTTCATTAGCTATTTCCATAGTTATTGTATTTGTCTTATTTCTCAAACTTTCTAATATTGTTAACCATCTACAATTAGAGGGTTCATAATTACCATCAGGATTAATCCTATCAATAACTAAGTTTTCTTGATAACCATTATTTAATGCCCAATCTCTGAAAGTAGTATAATCATTTGTCCATTCTGGACATATTGTTATTCCTCTTCCACCATAGTCTAAATATGCTTGATTGTTGGAATTAAAACATCTATTTTTAACACCTGTCCAAATTTTATATAATCTTGTATAGCTATTCCCCTTTTTTCTTCTACACCCACAAGACTTTTTTCTTTCCCCATTACCCAAAGGTCTTTCAACTTCTGCTAAACATTCTGGAAATGGACAAAGATATATACCATAACTTACTAACCGACCACTTTTACTTATTCTTGTCCCCAATTTTCTAATTAACTTCATTTTTATTTACTATTTTATTTGTTAAATCATTCAGAATATTATTATCAAGAGTTCCTATAATTGTATGTTGATCTTGCATTAGTTTTTGAAAAATATCTCTTTTTTTCTGAAGTAGATCGTAAATTGTTTCCTCAATAGTATTTTCTGCCAAAAAATAATAACAAGTAACATTATCTTTCTGCCCTATCCGGTGTAGTCTATCTTCAGCCTGATCATGTTCACCGGGTGTCCATCCTAACTCTAAAAATGCTACATAACTACTTGCAACTAAAGTTATCCCAACACCAGCGGCTTTTAGACTACAAATAATTACTTTACATTCTTTATTATTTTGGAAAGCATCTATTGAGGATTGTTTATCCTCAATTTCCATACCACCCACTATTTTAACCGGATTATAGTCCTTCAGTTCAAACATTAACTTTTCAACAAATTCTTTATGATGAGCAAAAATTACTAATTTACCATTTTCCTCAATAAAATCTTTACTCCATTCAATAAATAGGGGGAGTTTTGCTTTAACCGCTTCCTGTTTTGCATATTCAACTTTTGCCAATTGTTCTACTTGACTAATTTTTTCCGCTGCAAGTTTTGACTTATTCTTTGATTCAATTAAGTAATTTATTAAATCATCCTCTACTTTTTTGTATGCTTTTAAATCACATATTTGAGGGACTACTACCCTTGTCTTGTCTGGTAATTCTGCCAATACATCCTTTTTTTCCCTTCTGATCATTACTGTTGCTCGTAATTTATCACTTAATTCTTGAATATTGGTAGCTCCTGATACATCCAGACCCCATTTTCCATAGGTAGCTCCACAATATCTTTTCACAAAATCAAAATAATTGCCAAAATTTTGAGGACTTAACATCTTTAAAATATTAAATATTTCAACAGGTCTATTAAGTATTGGTGTACCAGTTAATGCCAAAATATGGGGTATATTCTTATTTAATCCATTTATTGCTTTTGACCGTAATGCTTTTGGGTTTTTCAAATAATGTGCTTCATCCAATATCATTACTTGAAATTTCATCTTATTCAGCAATGTTTCCATTTTCCCCACTATATCATAATTAATAATGTATGCTTCATAGATAGGTAGCTGATATTTGAGATCTTGCGAATTTATAACATAGCTTTTTATATTTGTCCATTTTCTAAATTCTCTTTGCCAATTCAACTTTAATGTTGCTGGACAAATAACTAAAATAGGTCTTTTTTCTGCATGTAATTGGCAATAAGCTATTGATTGCAAGGTCTTCCCTAACCCCATTTCATCAGCTATTAAGGTTTTACCATTGGTATTTTCTATGAATTGCACTCCTGCTTTTTGAAACGGGAAGAGTTCTCCCTTCAAATTAGGTATCTCAATATTTGCATCTATAGCTTTTGAGGCTGCTATCTTCTTTTCATTTTCAACCTTCTGTATTTCAAATTGTCCTTTATATTTTTCGAGTTCAATCATCATTTCAGGAAATACAGTAAAGTCATGATTTTCTATCATGGAGTAGGTAGCTATTAAATTCTTTTCATTTACAGGGCACTTCCAGACTTTTAAATTGCTATCCCATGACCTACCGGAAAAGAAAGTCTTGATTAATGATACAAGATTAATATCATACGGTATCTTTATTATTAATACATTATCTTTAATATGGATTGTTTTCATCTTTTTCCAATTTTTCCAAAAACCTTAAACAAATTCCCTTGTATCTCATACATGAATTGTTTATTGAATTCATTAATAAGGTCTTGCTTATTACAATAGACTTTACCAACATAAAAACCTTTAAACTCTACACCAAACCATGTTTTCATGCCTTGAAACTTTCATAACTAAACCTATTGAACCAATATCTATCAAGTATCTCCTCTTCTGCAATGGACTGAAATGGGGTAATATAGTTTTCATTATGTCTTAATAAGACTTTTGACAATCCTATACTTTTATAAAACATTTCATAATCTCCTATGATTATTACTTTGTCAATAATTTTTGATACCCCTTATGTGTAGTAATTTCTAAATCATATCCTAAATCTCTCAATTGTGCTTCCAATACCTCATAATTTTTAGGAGACGCTTTTATAGTCATTTTTATAATGGTGTCATAAATACATTCTCCGTGTTGGCCAAAATACATATAATCCATTATAAGACCTTTTTTAGAAGTAAATCCAGGGTATCCCAATTCTGGAAAAATTGCAACAATACTTTCAGTTGTTTTAAATTTCCTATAAATCACTTTTGTTTTCATTCATCCTCATTTCTTTAAATAATTTATCTGCCCTCATATCACAATCTTTTGAAATTTTGCATAAACTATAAATAAAAACTGCATAAAAAATGATAAATGAACCAATTATAATACCATAATAAAGCATATAATCCCCCTTTATTCCTCTTCTGTATAAGGTTTATTTTCAATATCTTCAACAATGTTACCGTCAAAATAAGTATCATCTTTAAAACTTGACACTTCAAATTTTCCATTAAAGTATCTCAAAAAAACACCTGTTGCAAATACCATATCTCCATTTTCTAAGTATCTTTCCATTTTATAATCCCCCTTTAATTATTAGTATACTACTATTTTGAGTAATGTCAATAATTAAAGTATATTAATTTTTAGAAGGTCTTCCTCTTCTTACCTTAATCCCTTTTTCTTTCCTCCATGCTGATAAAATTACCTTATAAGTATTTTCTGCAATATTCAGTATACCGGACTTTAGAATATTATCATAAGTTAAATTAGTATCTACATTATCAGCATGCTCCTCCGTTCTCAAATTCATATCCAATAATTCAAATACTCTATCTTTCAAAGTACCATCCTTGCTTTTTGATCTACCTCTTTTTAAAATAGGTATATCATTTGTAGTTACTCTTGTTTCATCTATATTTTCTTTGACATAATACCCCTTTAACTCTTCCAATTTTTCTTCCCTTGTCCGTTTATCCTTTGATTTAACTTTTTGGGGTGTAGGTAGCAAGGGGGTTATTTGTTCATCAGTGTAGGTCTTTGCAATGTGTCGTAACATTTCAAAATGAGAATTGTCAAAATTATCAGCAAACTTCTGTAAAATATTTCTCATTTCTTTACTTGTTAAAAATGACAATTCTGTTATTACTGCATCACTTAATTTCTTATTCATTTTCAAACCCCCCCTCTTTTTCTATTAAATTTTTTAGTTCCATTTCTGCATCCTTTATATCACTTAACAATTTTTCTATTCTTTCACAAGCGGGGCAATACCTATAACCACTATCGTAAACTATTTCACCATGTTTATTATTTGTACAAATATTCATTTTTAGTTAACCTCCTCTTAATAATCTAATGCTTGATATTGTATAGCTTCTGCTATATGATGAGCTTTAACTCTACCAGAATTATCCATTATTGCAATTGTTCTTGAAACTGCCAAAACTCTATTTATTTGATTACCTGTAAACAACAATTTATTATATGCAGTTTTTAAAAATTCCATTGCGTCTTGATCAGTTCCTTCAATTGTTTTTAACCTATTAAATGTATATATCCTGTCCACAACGTTTTGGAAAGATTCTCCTGTTAATACACTAACAATCTCATTAAATAGGGGTCTTTCTAATTTAACAATTATTTGACTTTTCATAGCATTTATATATTCCTTTGATCTTTTATGTAATATAATCTCTTCTACTGAACAACCACAACCCTCATCACCAAAATTACCGCAAAAACAAGGTTGTACAAAAGTAAATAAATTTTCATTAAATATGGGGTCTTCTCCACAATATTCTGTTCTTGACTTAAATACAATATCTAAATATTCTTTTCCATTATCAACATTGCCAATAACAGTTATGGTATGCTGTCCAGTTAAAGATACTTCTATGGCCCTTTTTAAAAGTTCATTGCCTTTTATATTATTATATGCAATTTTCCTTTCATATAGACTTGTTTTCATTTATAGTTCTCCCCCCATAATTTCTATACTTTTAACAATTCTGCAAACTAAATTTAATAAACCAATTGCCGTTTTCTCTCCCCACATTGTGACATATTTTTCATTTTTATTTTTCTTCAAGCAGAGAATTAAAGCAATCTCTTTACCTAACTCATTTTGCTTTTCGATAGAAAATGTTTTCATTTATAGTTCTCCTTTTTTAAATAAATTGTTCCTCATATTCATCTATTCTCAACTTACATTCAGACATAATATTTTTAGGGGTGTCATAATATCCGTAACAACTATCTTCAATATCCCCATCCTTCAATATCTGGAAACCGTAGACTTCCCCTGTTAAATATTTGTCATAAGTGTCAACTTCAGCTATGAGAAGTTTTTCCACTTTCTTTCTGATTTTAGGGGTTATCCTTTTAACCCCATATTCCTTTAATATCTGTTCTTTTGTGGCATAAATAAAACCTATCTGTCCACTGTCAAACATACAATTAAAGGGGGTTGTGCTTATTGTAATTCCTGAATGATCGTATAAATAAAGGGGAAGGATAATATAGGCTTTCTCCTCTTTTATTAAATAATTTTTAACATCTTCCAAAGAATCAAAATCACCACTTCTAAGATTATGCTTATGACCTAAACTATACCACTTATGGAAACATACCATCTTTCCAAAACTATCAAACTCTTCTATAGGATCAAGGGGCCTATCATCTACTACAATCTTTATAGTATAATTTTTATAAATCTCTTCTCTTATTGTTTCCATTTTATGTTCTCCTTTATTATTAGTATATATGAATTTTATTAATTGTCAAATATTTTAATCCCTCAAATTAAGGGGGATATCTGTAAAAATAGGTGTAGCTCCTAAAACTTCATAAATTAATAAATGTTTGTATACGCAACAATTATCTGCCATATTAGTTATAATTTTCCTTGTATATGATGGTAAACACAAGTAAAAACTGTCCAATTCAATTAATGGTATATTGTTTAGATTATTATCTTCTATATATAGTTTTCTCAACTCTTCTACAGAATAACCCAAAGGTTTTGGCAATCTTTTTAATGTTATCTCTGCTCCAATTGCCATATCTCTAAACTTTTCATAATGTTCTTTTGTGGTTTTCTTTGTAAGATTTTTCATGCTGATATCTCCTATTATTATTATATTCTAATTATCAGTATATCTTAATTTTATTAATTGTCAAATATTTTTATTAAAATTGGTATCTGAAGTAGGTAGCTCATCCTAAATTGGTATCTCAATTTTGGTATCTGAAGTAGGTAGCTCATTTTTGCAGTTTTGAGACTTCCTCATATATCCATTTGTGGTGTATCATTTTTACAACACTATATATGGTATGACTATATGTTGTGTTACTTTTTCGTAACATACTATATATGGTATGACTATATCTTGTATGTATCATTTTTGCAACACAATATATTGTTTTTGTTTCAATTTGTAACATTTTTTATACCTTTACCGCCATATCCTGCCATATAATGGCAATCCTGAAGACCTTTACCGCCATATCCTGCCATATAATGGCAATCCTGAAGACCTTTACCGCCATATCCTGCCATATAATGGCAATCCTGAAGACCTTTACCGCCATATCAAAAAAAATTTGTAAATCATACCACTGTATCAAAAAAAATTTGTAAATCAATCCACTGTATCAAAAAAAATTTGTAAATCATACCACTGTATTAATATAAAAAAATAAGGGATTAACCCTATAGGATCAACCCCTTATTTTTTATAAAATTATAGCTTATTTTTTAACACTAAAAATGTTAATTGTTCGCCCCTGCTATCAAAAATTGGAAAATTATCAAAGCTTTTATTATACTCATTATCTGCCAAAAAATAGATTAATCCTTTATCAATATTGATCTTTACTAAAGGGGTTACTTTCCCAGTTTTGCATCTATCATTTGTATATCTGAAAAGATGCTCATTCTCTTGTAAATTAATTATTGTATTTTTATAAAAGTTTGTATCATAACAGTCAAGGCTTAATAAAATGCTTTCAATATGATATTTTGTGCCAAAAATGCCAAAAAAATTGACCTCATTCGCTTCTACATAATTGTCACCTTTTTGCATAATCTTATATCTAAAATTTTTCATTTATAACCCCCTTTACGGATTATTACTATATCCAATTAACACCCATTTTTTATTGCTATACTCATATATCTCATATGATACATTCCAAAACTTTAAAAAATTATCACAAAAATTGAAAATAACTCCATTGCAAGTATTATCAGTAAAAATTTTCTCTTTTTTATTTTTTACAGTAATTACTTTATAAAGCATAATTTTACCCCCTCTTTTCTATCGGTGTAAATGTTTTATAATAAGTAGTTCCATCGTATAATTCTAAAAAATCTGACTGTTTAACCATAATTTCAAGTTTTTTTGTAAATTCTAAACACTCTTGATATGTCATCCCACAAATTAGCAACATTTCATTACAAATGTAACTTGATAAACGTAACCCTAACTTTTCATTCTCATTTTTCATTTCAACCCCCCTCTTGCAACTGCTTCCCCAGACTCTATATAATATACTACAAAATCTTTAAAATCCAGGAAAAAATCCTCTTTTATATCATGCGTATCAAAATCCCACCCACCCACCCAATTATATATATCATTTTCCAGGGTAATGGAGAATGAATAACCAATTGCATTGCGTGCATTATATGTTGGCGGATATGCATATTTAAGTATTTTATTTAATAATTTTCTCTTAAACTTGTATCCAGTATATTTTTTAGGAATTTTCATTACTCCACCCCCTTAATTATCACTATAAATGCTACCATCGGCCAAAAATTCATAACAGTTTTGTAATGTCTCCTGCAACTCATCTATACAATAATCAAAAATGTAACTACCCGTAAACCAAGGGGTTCTCATATGTTCAGCTTTATCACAAGCTTTTTTCATATTTTCCGACATATCCTCATATGGTAAAGCTTCCAATAAAAAATTAATATAATTATTTATTACCTTCTTTTTTGCATCCTCATTCAGTTCCGAAAATTCATAAACTTCCATTATTTTTGTAATAATTTTCATTTCAACCCCCTCATTTATGTTCTATATACTTTATCGGATATATTTCAGGATACATTAATTTTATTGTTATCATCATAAAATCTATTATACTTTTCAGTATCAAAATTTTGATCAAGATTATAATGATATAAATCATATAAATAATCCTTTACATGTTTATACTTCCCAAAATTACCTATTATCTTTAGTTTAAAACCAAAAAGTAAACAAGGAATTATTAATATTCTAAAATTGACCCATCCATCATAATAACCATTTGAATTCATACAATGATATCCACTATTAATTACTATCTTATCATCATTACTTTTTGCAAAGTCTATTTCAGTTTTGCTGTCAATCCCTGATCCGTGGGGTAAATAGTTTTTAATAATATAATCTACCTTTTCAGCATGTCTATCATACCAGTATGTTTCATTATATAGTGTTTCATTACTATCTTTTTTTATTTTCCTGCAATTTTCCATAGCATTCAAAACCCGTGCAATTTCTTGATATACTTGTATATTTATCATTTTACCCCCTTTAATTTTTTTAACAATTCTGCTAATATACTAAGTGTATCCGATACATATTTTTGCTTATTTTCTATCAATATTTTTAACGCAACCGGATTTAATGCCCTTTCCATATTTTCCATTATTTAACCCCCTTTAATAAGATAAAGATAAAAAAATTTGTTTTAATGACTCTTCCAATTTTATCAATGATCCATAAGCTTTAATAGGCTCATATATGCCCTGCCCCTTAATATAAAGGCTGTATGCCCATTTTCCCTTACCCTTGCTTCCTATCCAGCTATTAGCAGGAGCAATATTAATGATATATCCTTTTTTTGCTGCCATTCTTTCTATTCTAATTATTTTTGTCATTTCAACCCCCTATATATAATTGTTATTTTACTAATATAAAGAGTTTTGTTGATGGATAATACCGACAGTATTTTCTTGTCAAAGTGTTAGTAAAATAAGTAAAATCAATAAATAATATATTATTTTCTATACAAGTTACAAAATTATGAGCACTAACATATTTACCCTTTATGTACTCTTTATGTTCTTTATTCGTAATTGTTATAATCATTTTAACCCCCCTGATTTATGTCTACATACTTTATCGGATATATATTCCTATACATTAATTATTATTTAACCCCCTCTTTCATTACCCTAAACTCCTGTATAGTCATAGCAATCCCATTTACTATAATCCTATTATTTATTAATTTATTAACAGGATTGAATAGAGTTAAAGATCCATTTTTCATATTTTCCTCTTTTATAACTACGCTTTCCATATTACCCCCCTATTTCTGTAATAGTATATAATTTTAATCTTCTGTTATACATCATTCTATGTAACACCCCGTCCTTTATACAAGTAAATGTTACGATACTTCTATCATATGAAAAAAAGAAATTTTCAGCATTATCATAGTCCTTTTTAATTTCTTGCATAATATTTTCCATATTACCCCCTTTATAATATCCAAAAATCATTCAAACGATAGTAAACTGATACCCCTTTAGACAGTAAATCTTTTATTTCATTTCTACTCAAAAACTTATTTTCTATTATATTAGTTTTAATGTTCAATACTCCTACTATTATCATTTTTTATTATCCTTTCAATAAATACATTATTATTGATATTACTGCAACCAAAACAACGGCAACCAAATTGATCAATAATATTATACCTGTTATTAGTTCCATTATTTTAACTCCATTGTAGAATCAATCCTTATTCTTTTCTCAATATACTCTTTAAATTTATTAACATCAAACTTACTATTATCTACTGTTAACATGTCACAAAACTTATTGAGATATAATCTATGGATATAACGTATGTCATTCGACTCCAATCCGCAACAATCCTTAAAACTGTCAATTAATGTATCTGCTATCTTTATATAATCTTTTTTAGTCATTTTATACCCCCTTGTAAAGCACATTAATTATTTTACCTTTCGCAACTAAAGCCTTGTATTCAACTTCTGTTAAGGTGAAAAACCTGTTTTCTATCTTGACTTTGTATATGATTTTCTTTTCCATTTTACACCCCCTATTTATGTTCCATATACTTTATCGGATATATATTCCTATACATTAATTATTATTTAAAATATTTTCTATCTCATATTTCAGATATATCCATTTCAACCCCCTATCCTATAACATATCTAAAAGTAATATGTTTTATCTGTAATGTTTGCAACTCCAGTAAAGAGACCGTGTAGATTACCCCCTTTACTGCTATTTTAAAAGATAAAGTTTTCATTTCAACCCCCTATTTTTTTGTCAAATGCGTTACGTTTGTTTTTATTATATTTCTATTATCTGATATAAAGACATTTTTTACATCCTTACAATTTAATGATTTAACAAATTCTAAAGAGGCTTTTTCAGATATAAATTTTCTTATTTCTGTTACATATACAGTAGTCTGGAATGTAGAATTTAATAAATCTATTTTATTAGTCTCAATTATTACTATTTTACCCTTGAGACTATTTACTCTTTTTTTGCTATCCATTTTTAATAATATACTCATTTTAATCCCCTGAAATGATGTTCTATTATTATAATAATACTTTTTTTGTTTTTGTCAATAATTAATAAATACTAATTATAACGCTTATCCGCCTGTATAGCAGGTTATACAGATAAACAATACTAAGATATAAGTGGAGTAATAAAAAGTGGATTAAAACAAGGATATGGCAGTGTAGAGATAAAAAAATAGGATATCCTATATAAGCAATATCCTATTAAAAGATTAATGATTATTTATGTATGTAAGTCTGCTATTAAACAGACTGCATATATAACCCCCTATTAAGTGTTAAATTATATATCTATAGCATATATAGTTATTAATGTCTATTTTATATATTTACTACCATTAACCGGATTTATGATTAACATGTATATGATCAGCTTCTATTATTATTTTAATAACATCTATCATGTATAGCAATCTATAGTATAATGCTTTATTCTATTTCTTTAGTCTTATAGATATAACATATCATTACTCATATATCTGATAATCTATAGTATTTTATTACTTATTATACAATATATAGTGTATATGAGGTATAGTATATCAACTAATAGACATTTATTCACTAATTATGATGTTCAGTTTATTGTCTATAATGTTTCAAAGTGAAACATTCCTATATGAGGTTTACAGTATATCAGAAGTGTAAACCATAAATAAACATTAATAAAATCAATAGTTTACGCTTTTATGCAACTAATATGTAAAAGAATGTCTTATTATTCACAAAAGTTATTAACAGACCATCACCAAAAATATCAATAAAATCAATACTTTAGTGATTATTTTTAATTGCAAGCGAGAAATAAGCCGGATGGGGTATAAAAATACCGACCATATTTTTCAGGATTGCCAATAGATATAAATTATTTATGTTAGGGGGTATGTCTAAACTATTGAAAAAATTGGGAAAAATTATATTTTATAACAAGGTGTCCAATCTAAATAACCCTCTATTTTAAACATAGGAATATTATTATAATAGTATATACCATTTTTCTTACCTACTACATGTCCTTCTTTATATTTATAATAGATTGATTCTACTTCTGTATCTAAATCTCTTCTTTCCGCTATTCCTATTGGGGATTTTTTACAAGCCTCTGTCCAATGCATTTTATATAACCAATTTAGAAACTTTATTATATAGCTTAGTGTTCCTATATCTAAATCCTATAAACATACAGATAAAAAATATTATTTCATTTAATAGATAAAGTAAGAATTTACCTAACATAGCATAAATTATATCCTTTCTTCTTCTGAATATTTAATGCTTTTCTTTTCTACATCCATTATAAAAGAATCACCTATTTGAACCGAACATTTTATATGTGCTAAAAATACTCTATCCGTACTATTCCTCATCGAAGCCAGTGAGAAAATCTTACCTAACGCTTTTCCACATACATAACAATACCAAACACACTTCTTTTTTACCATTTTATTCATCAAAACATCTACTCCCTTTGCATATAGGATATTTACTACAGCCATAAAAAGAACCAAATTTCCCCTTTCTTTTAAATGTAAAATCACCACATATGGGACATTTCCCAGGCCCCCTATCCATTTTATAAGGATAGGGGTAGTTCTCTTCATCTCCATAATCCATCGTATCTAAATAATAATCAGCCATTAATAATTTCTCCATTCAATAGGTATTTCTATCTGTTTAATATAATGAACTTCTAAGCCATTATTTGTAGATTTCAATACTACATCATATCTTAATTGATCCGCTGCCACCACTCTTTCATATAATTGATTCATAGTCCAAGTATTAGTTAATTTATCTATCGGATATATAAACATTAATTTTTGATGTCTATAAATAATATCATTATTACAAAAAGTAACAATTTTATCCAAAAGCATTTGGTAAGGATTTTTTCGTATCATTTCTATCTCCTTGTCCATAGATTTAAAAAATCTTCAGCACTTGTATTACAAAATTTAGATATAGATAATCTTGAATGCCTTGTTTTAGGAAAAAATTTATAATAATTATCAAAAAAAGTCATTGCTATATTGGATTGATAACTTATCCAAAAACCCTTATCTTTTCTCAACTTATATGTTAAGTATCTAACCGCTAATTTTGTTAACATATCTTGTATTCCTCCTTAAATAATTCATCTACTTCATCTCCTTGATACCACCCACAATTGGGACAAGACCAAGGAGAATATTCTTCACCAACACCATTATCAACAACATCCCTAATACATTCTGTATTACATAGAGAACAATTCATCTAATATTCCTCAATCATTTCATATATTTAGAATGGTTTCCAATCAAGAAAACCTTCTGCTGTTTTCTCTTCAAGATATATTCCAGTAAATTCAGAATTGAAATACCATACTCCAAAGGAATTTCTATGAATTTTTGTACCATTTTCATCTATTCTTACAGCTATAGAAGAATCTGATATTTTACAAGCCTCTTCCCAATCCATGAATCTCCTTTTTAGCGGATCCTTTTTATAAGTTTTACCTTTTTTGCCAATACCGTACCTCATGTTAAATATGGCAAATTCAAAAATACTGATGAAGTTTGTAAATATACAAAATTTTCTTCTAAATCTGGTTCATATAAACATTCATAAATAGTATCTGTGTTATGGGATTAATATTTTTTAATACATGATAAAGAATCAAATACACACAAAGGCCCACAATCTTTCCTAGGTTTAACCCAATCATTTACTTTGTATTTAATACCTTTATTCAGAATAGAACAAGAAATTAAAGTGCTTTTTTGAACAACTTTATAACCCTTTTTGTATTTTGTCATATGTCTCCAATAAATAAAATATAATATAATAAATTATGAATATAAGACCTAATGCCAATAATGGTTGATATAAAAAAGTATTTACCAAAGACTCAAAAAATAAAATATATACCCATACCGATATTGTACAACTTATTAATATATTTGCTATTGTTTTCATATCTTTAATATACCATATTATTTAGACTTGTCAATAATTACTGGGTAGATGAATAATTTATTGTCTTGATTAACAATTTTAGCACCTTTTATAATACCAGATTCTATCCATTTTTGTAAACAAGACCTAGCCGTTGCTTCAGAAGCATAGTGATGTTCAGTCAATTTCATAAAATCTTTAAATAGTATACCATTTGGGTAATTTTTAATCCTATATTCTATATTTGTTTTTGTTTGTTGAAAAGGTGTATAATAACCGTGTTGAGAACCAGCTTCAGCCCAAGTTTTATGTTCCGGTTTAATGAATTTTTGTATATTTATTACTTTCCTATTCAATTGTGGGTGAATATTTTCAAATACCTCTGAATTTCTAATAGTTAAAACTCCTATTTTATTCTTTATTAATAAATCCTTTGTAAAACCATTACTTACTGCAATTGGAATAACTATAGATAAATAATTTGCCCTGCCTCTCCAAGCATAGATTTGTTCCAATAATTTTAAAGATAATGAGGTCTTACACTCAAGAATCCATGTTAATTTACCAAAAGTAGCTACAATATCAGCTATTTTACCATATATTAATACTTCTTGGTAAACATCCCACCCTCTTTCTTCAAGATAGGAGATTACAGGTTTTGCAAGGTCTACTTCGGTTAATTTTTTCATATAAATTCATCTAACAAAGTAAGAACTTCTTGTGGTTCCTCATTTGCTTTAATTTTCTTGAACCCACATTGTTCTAAATCATACAAACTAATAGACCTGCCTTCTGTTGCATACACATTTTTAGATTTTTTAATATATATTACAGCATTTTTCTTATTACCAAATAATTTCTTGCATATTTCTTTATTTGGAATAAAGACGAAATCCTTACCATCACTAAATAACAAGCTAAATCTTTTCATTATTTCCCCCAAATCTTCAATTTAAGAAATGTATTATACATTAAATTTGAACAAACAACACTTGTATTATCTAACCAAAATGTGAAATTATTTGAAACTGATATAGTATATTTTTTCCTGCACTTATTAATAATTCTTTTCTTTTTACTTTTTGGAATAAAAGTTTGTTTATTTGTATAATTAGGGATTAACAGATTTTGTAAAATTCTTATACTATCTATTTTGCCCAATAATCCATCAATCATTATGAAACACTCTTTATAGTTGCATCAGTTTTCTCATCAACTGTTATATAAGGAAGATCATGTTCCCCTTCTACAAAAAATTTAGTTTTATCCTCAAAAATAATAGCATGAATTTTAAAACAATGGTCTCCATCAAATCCTTCACAGGTATAACCAATAATATCTTTTATTTTTTTACCACTTATCTTTTCAAAACTTAGATAATTCTTATCATATTCAGATGAATAATCTTTTTTCATAAAGCATCCCCTACATCATTTATTAATTTAGTATTTGTCTCAATATCTTCATCAGCGGTATTAAATACTCTATCAATAATCTCATTTATATAAGAGCTTGTAATTTTAGAAGCATCCACAGTTCTTAATATTTGAATAAGTTCTGCAAAATAAGCCACGTCTATGCCAATCAGTTGCTCCTCTAAAACATTTAGGTCATGCAAGTTAAGTTCCGATATCTGGAACATAATCTTTAGTATTTCACCTGCATTGATATTCCAACCTCTTTTTATAAATTTCTTCATTCGTATAATAGAAGTTAATGGATATAAGCTACCTTGATATTTTAGTTGTTTGCAAATAATAGATTCCAAGGCTTCTTTATTTGTAACAAGACCTTCTTTAAATGTAAAATAATTAGTTGCATGTATAAAGTCAAAAGTTTTATGTATATCCTCATTATTTCCATGAAAACGTGTAACAATTTGCACATTATTTGATAATGATATTGCATTCGGACTAAAGAATAACGGAACATATTTTAGATTCCCAACTTCCTCAAGAGTCCTATGTCCTCCTGTTTTGTTTTCAAAATATAGTTTAACTTGATCAGGTTTCAAATTTTCTACAGTAATTTTATATATGCCTATTTGGTCAAGCTTTAAAAAGGAGACATAATCTGCTTTTTTTCTACCATCTAAAATTGTTATATTTTGATAATTATTGGTATAATATTTTACCAATTCTATTAATACATCCATATCTTTAATATAGACATCATAATCATTCACATCTTCTCTCAATAGCAAAGAAACTATACTACCACCACTAACTAATAAATTATTCTTCACTTTTCCACGAAGTTCCTCATCAGTTATAGTCAATAACCATTCATTCATCTTACCTCTTAAATTTTTTTCAATTGTCTTAATTTGCATATTTATCTCCTTTTATTAATTCCAACCACCAAAAGTACCATGCCTTAATAAACACTTAGTTAAACAAATACCTTGTGTATCTACTTGTGTATATCCACAACCTTCACATATAACTAATTGAGATTTTTTATCTAACATATCCTTTTCTGTAGTAATCCCCACTAAATCTTTATTTGGTAAACCTAATTCATCCGCACATTGTTTGCAAAAATCAGCCATCAGAATCCCACCTTCTCTTCTTCTTCCTCAATCTCAATAAAAAATGCTATTTGAGACATCTCATATAATGACATTTCACCCATTTTTTGATAAGTATTACAAAATATTATAGGGTCTTTTACTGAAATATTAAAATTCTGTAACGTACATTTAGATTTAATTACTTCAAATTTTGTTTTTGTTAAATGAAAAAATTTGCAAGTGCCACATAAACCACAATCCTCTATTTTTCTTTCTTTTGGTTCTTTCGTAGTATTTAATAGAGAACCAATATCATTTCCTAAATTAATATCTATTTACATAAGTTGAATAAATCTCTTTTGTTCTTTCTACTTCTTTTTTTAATCTTTTAATTTCATGAAGTAATGCACATATTGTACAATGCACTTCGTAACAGTCAATTTCATGCTTATTATCACATATTACTATTTTCATATATCTCTCCAATTAATTTTATTAATACATCTCCATGACAAGGCAATGGATAGCAAAAACAACCCAACTTTTTATCTCTTAATTCATGTAAAGAATCAATTAAATATTTTTGTTTTCTTATCCATTGTTCATATAATTTTATTATGCCTTCTCTACTACCTTCTATTTCACATCCATAACTATCTTTTTCTATATAGAAAGGATTACCCCATTTGCTTCCCCGTCCAACATAAACATCATAATCAGTGTCATATATAATATTAACTAATATATTACCTATTGTCAAGTAGTATCTTTCCTAAGCAAAGTCCTATGAATATACCCAATATAACGTCTTGATTATTAAGAATCCAAGTTGTCATATCATCTCCTAATATCAAGCAAAGTCTTTACTAAAAGTATAATTATGAACATACTTATTATCATATGTGGAGTATGTATAAGCCAATTTATCATATCAAATCCCTCACTTTTGTAAAACTATTATCTTTATAGTAACAAACTAAGTTTTTCCATCCCCTATCCGGTGGTAAAAGTATATCTTCAAATCTAGGCAACAGGTTAGGATTACTATTAATTGGTGTATAATGATACGGTATTTTTATATGAACTCTACCATCATAAGGTATTTCTAAATCTTTTACTACTACTTGATAACCTTTAGACAAGAGTAATTCATAATTATATGGCCAGTATTTTTTCATAAATTTATCAAGATAATCTTTAAAATTATGGTAATTAGGAATTTCCAAAAAAGCTTTCATGCCACCCTCTCGTTCACATACATCTGGGTCAATATTAATAGATATATTCCAATGTTTTAAACAACAAACCTCCTCATTTGGTCTAATTATTTGAATCTTTTTACCTGTATAAATTCTTTTTTTATTTCGTATATGATAAACAGGCTCCTCATTATAAAAAAATCTACACATAGGAGTTGGTAAAAATAAGGCAAACTTTTCAAGTTTAAAATCATTAATAAGTGCAGGTACTAATTTATCTGTTAAAATATAGTTTGCTATATCTACAGCTTCTTTATAACTCTCTCTTGGTGGGGTAGAAATCTCCAAATTTCCATAATCAAAAGTTGTGCATTGAGGCAATAAATTATAATGTCTATTTAAATAATTCTCTGCTGAAACAACTTTTAGACCTTCTTCTGTTTCAACCATTAATTGAAGCTCAAATTCAAGCCCATGCAGGATTCTATTATTCATCTTGTGTAAAAATAACTCCACCAACAGCTTTAAATTCTATTTGTTTAAATTCTTTAGTTAAATCAAAACCAGCTAATATTAGCTTATTCGTAAACCACTTGTTCCATGCTTCTTCACAAAAATATATATAAGGAAATGGTGGCGTAGCTATTGCTATTTCCATTGGTGATATAATTAATTTCTTCATTTTAATATCTTATATTACTATTATATATATGAGGTAATGTACAATGACAAACACCATTCCAATTCGTATTCCTCCTAACAGGACAAGTATCACATGGATTATACGGAATATCTCTTATTGGTAAATTATCTTCTCTCATAGGTAAATTAGGTAATGAGTAGTATGAATAAGTAGGAACATTATTCCAAACAATCCCCAATCCTTTGCATGTCCTGCATTCTTCGGTTTCTGATAAAGGTGTTGATGTCATTAACTCATTTTCATAATCATAAAAACCTTTAATTACTTTACCTCTCCCTTGACAGATAGGGCATATATGTACTGACATAAGAACCTCCTAATTAATGGAAATCTGAGTTATTTTTTAACAAAAGATACTCTGAATTTATAGATTTTAAAACTTTTCTACCAACATAAGGATTATTCTTTTCCTCAAGTGGTTTAATCACACAGCCCTCTCTGATTGGCTGTCCTGTTGGGCATAGCAAAGATGCCCCTATTGTAAATGTATCCACAATTTGTTTACTATATGGGCCTATGTACAGAAAAGGTACTGTTGATATTCTTTTTATTTTACAACTATCTATAAAATCCACAACATTTAACCATTTATCATTTACCATGAGGTCATAGGCATAAAAGTCTGTTTCATTTGGTCTGCATCCATAACCATATCCATGTTGAATACCATCTCCTACGATTTCACCATAAATTACTTCGCCCAATTTTAACTTATTTTTTAAATCATACTTTTCTGCTATTCTCGCATATACATTATTATCATAAAAGTATTTATTCTTATTTCTATAAGATAATTGAACATTGCGTGACCCTACAATAAATTCATGTGTTGGTAATAAACCAAATAATTTCTTAATCTTTTTCCATATAGTATTTGCTTCATTCTTTACCCATCCCGATCTAAAACTGCTCCCGTGCAATTTTTCACTTATATACACACTTTCCCCATCCTCAAATACCTTTGGATGGTTCTTTATATTTTCTATACATGTATATTTATGGAAATTACTATTAATATATCTTTTTTTAATCTTATTGCAAGTCCCATAAACACTTGGTAATTCTTCTGGGGGTTCATACTTTATTATCCCAAGTTGTGATATAAAATCCTGACCTTCTTTTGCACCAAATATATCAGCCACTTCGGGTTTAATAACCAACCCCTGAGATATTATTCCCCTCAATTTTATAGTACGAACTCTATGTTTATTCAATTTAACTTTAGAGTCTTCTCCAAATATTCTTTTTTCCAATTCTTCTGGTAATATACTGTCTATTGGAAAAAAGAGACATAAATCTCCTTCTAAAAATGAACCTTTAGAAACTACACAATTCCAACCCTTAACTTGAATTATTTCAAGTCTATCAGCGTTGGGATGATTTTCTACCTTTTCTATTCTACAAATTTCTATTTTAAGAATTGACATTATTTAATCCCTTTCCAACTTTTATTATTTATAATAAAAGAAATCATTTGTTGCTTTATTTCAAATATTCCAGCTAATTGTTGTTGTGTGTAATTTCCATTGTCTTTCAGTTCTAAAATTTTTATCAAATTTAAGATATTTCATGCAAATCCCCCAAATCCTCAAAAATCACCATTACTAATTCATTCAATTTGCATAAAATATTTTTTGCCATATATCTCATTTGAGGATGTGCTGCTTTGGCAGTTCTAAGTTTAAAAAAATGTCTCCATTCTCTCAAATTCATTGTAATGACAATTTCTGTTTTAAGTCCATTGGGTAAAAAATATCTTGCTTGCTGTGGTGTTAATCCATCTTTCAATCGTTCTAAATAGTGTTGTTCTATGGTTTGTAATAATTTTATATCTTTTTTCAATAATTCAAAATCTACTGGTTTTATATAAACTATTTCATTTCCAAATTTCTCTTTGCTGTAATTACAAAATCTTGTACTTTCTTGTATATAAGACGCTATGCGATGTCTGACAATCTCATGACTAACCCCCCTATCTGTTATAACTTTGATAGAAATATTCTCATGTTCTATAACAGCTTCATGTTTGTTTTCTATTATCTTTTTAATAAACTTTTTAGCACTATCTTCAGTTATTAAATTTTCACTTTTATAACTGATCCTTCCTATTTTTTCAAGATTCCTTAAAATTTTATCACTATCAATAGGTGTAAGTATTTCAAATGTTTGGTCAATTAATTTCATTAAACAATCCTCCTAATATTACCAGATTTGATATTACATATTAAGGAAAATTGAAAAGAATTTAAAGTATTATATTTTACTTTTGTGAACAATGTTTGCCACAATTTTCTGAACATACTACTCCCTCCTTTTGCTCCTCAATACTTTCTTCTTTAACTATTGTAGTATATGGCAAAAACTTTCCCATTTTTTCATTCCAAAACAATACTTTAGTTATATCCATACACCCAAATCTCATATATTTATCACCACCATCAATATAAGTTCTATTTTCACAATCACAACTACGAAAATCATGCATATAAATAGATTCTAATATCATATCACAATTGAGACATTTAATTTTGCTCATTCTTAGATCTTTCTATCAATATACTTACATATTCTTTAAATTCTTCACAAATATCTTGACAAGATTCAGATTTATTTATAGAATATGAAGCATAACCACAGCCACATACATTACAAGGTGATTGCCCTAATTCCAAAGCCCCTCTTCTATTAAGTGCTACATGAGCAATATTTGGCGAATTCATTACTTTATCCCCAAAATAGATTTTAAATAATCTAAACCATCCAACTTTTCAGAATGTCCATCATGATTACTACATAACAAACATTCATTACATATCTGGCATTGTCTGTGTTTCTGAACCCAAATAGCAAATTGACAATTATCCCTATGACATGTACCTAAAAGCCTACCAGCACCTTCACAGGATACCATACATCCACAAGATAATTTTGTATACATCCTACTCATGTTCTCCCCAACAAAGTTTTTACAAACAAAAAAATAAATATAATAACAAATAGTACAGCTATAAGACCTAAAGGTATCCATAGTGGGGATAACACCCACCACCATGACCAAGAGATATTATTTGTTAATTTTAGTACAACAAAAACTATTGCTAATACTGAAGCTATTGGAAAACTTGTATAAGTTACATTACTATCCTTTGACATCTTTATTTCTCCTATATTTTAAGTTACTGTCAATATTACAAAAATAGGAACAACGATGAAAACAAAGAAAACAAAAATTATTGTTAATACTTCCTTTACATATGCATTATTTATTCTTGACATTTTTAGTCCCCCTTAATGAAAAATTCTATCTTGATAATTATTTACCTTAAATCCTTTATTGACACATTCCCGCATTAAAGAATTCATGTCTGCATCAATAACATCTAAATCCTTTTCTGTTACAATTTTTCCATCTGCTATTGAATAAAAAACTGTTATTGTTATCATATTATTTGAAGCGGTCAGAAGGTACTGCCCCTTCCCCTCTTTGGGTAAAAGTGTTTCTCTCTTGAAACTTTGACCGCATTTTTTCCTTATAATTTAATATTATCATAATCTATGAATATGTCAAATTAATTTTTGTTGTCCATTCATATCAACCATTTCCCAATTCTTTTTCTTATAATCCTCCCAAGCAACAAATTTAAAAATAGCTTTATGATTAACCCATCTGGAAAAGTCTTTTTGGTATTTATCAAATTTATTATATGGCATAACAAAAGGATTTATTTTTAATTCTCTACATAATTCTACTCTATATAAATCTTCCTCAACAGTTGTGTTGTAACCAATCAAAATGAAACAAAACATTTTATAAGAGGATAACCCAAAATTGTTTAGTAACTTAACCTTTTCAATAATCTGTTTATCTAAAAATATCCAATCGAAAGAAAATCTGTAAAAAGAATGCCATTTAATTGTTGCCAATATTTTTGCATTTTCTTCTGTAACTAATCTTATATCTGTTGCTTGGTTAAAATCTATAACCATTTTTCTTTCATTAATCTCTTTTAAAATATCTAAATGATTTTCATAGGCAAGGATATTATTATCTAAGAATACCCAATATTTTCCATTTGGATTTTTAAAATTTTCCCATGATTGATTAAATCTAATTTTACCCTCTTTTTTAGGAACTTTGCAAAATGAACAATTCCTGCTGCAACCTCTTGTAATAAATCCTATAGAATAATCACAATTAGGATACAATGAATAATCAGGACATAAATATTCAATATCATCAGGTAATTTAATAGTTAAATCATAACCCGTTCCACCAATAATTGTCTTTTTGTCCATCCCATTTGGTAATGAAGAAAAATCAAAAACTTTAGAAGCATACATTTTATCATATTCATCATTAAAAAATGAACCTTTCCAAAATTCTACTGCATCTCCTCTTTCTTTATGAAATGTGGATAGCTTCATCAAAGCAATATTTGGAATTTTGGAATCCACATCTATTAATCCTACTTTCATATTAAATACTCACGTGTATGTCAAATTAATTTTTGTTGATTATTTACAATTTCTATTCTTTTTGAAGCAATTTCAATGTATTCTTCTTCTTTTTCAATACCAATAAATTTCCTATTCAATAATTTAGAAGCAATACCTGTAGAACCACTGCCCATAAATGGGTCAAGAATAATATCATTTTCTCTACTTCCTAAAGTTATTAAGTAACTCATTAATTTTATTGGTTTAACTGTTGGGTGATTGTTCTTATTTAAATTATTTCTTTCATTCCCACTTCCTGTCCTCAATGACATATCTTCTGTACCATTTATACCGCCACCAATTTTGTATTTTTCAAATTCTAAACCTTTTACCTTTTCAGATTTAGATGCTTTAGATTCTATTAAAAAAGGAAAAACTTTTTGTATACTAATTGGTAATTCTTTTATTTTAGTTTCAAACCATTTATCAATATCAAAATATCTACTAAAAGAACCAGAATCATTATAATAATTTTTTACAGGTTGCCTATTCAAATTATTATCAAAGCCGCCACCACCGCCATACTCTTTAGGGCCTCCACCGGAAACACCTTTTCTATCAATACCGTCATTTAATATATCATCAGAAACTAAAAGATTAGCTGGAAATCTACCATTCGGTAATTCATATTTATAATCTATATTACCATTACCTTTTTGATAAAAAGACTTTTTATTACTACCATTCCTATTTCCTTTATAACTATCACCTTTGTTTAATCTACAATTATTTTCATAAGGAATCCTGCAATTATCTAACCAAGTAATCCCCTTACCATTATTCAATGCTTGCTCAACAAAAGTTTTTTCAGATAAAGGTTTCATGCATACAATAATAATTTCTACTGCTGGTTTTGGTTGGAATCCTGAATAAGAACCATCAAATTCTTTAGCTTGCTCACTTATAGCTTTAGTATCTAAAATTTCTCCTGTCCAATAATTGTCTTTCGGTCTTGGTCGTTTTGGATATCCATCTTTATTTGGACTATTCTTACTCATTTTTGACATATTCTCTGTTACTTTCCTATTTTCTATAACTTCTCTTTCGCATCCCAATCTTTTATCTATAATTTTACTTATATTTGTAGCTTTAGGAAATCCAGAAGCATAGGCCCAATAGATACTTGTAAAATCTGTTCTAAACCCAGCATCTTGCAAATTTATAATCATTCTTGATAAAATATCCTGTCTTGGAGAAGACATTATAAAAGCAAAAGAACCGGGTTTTAAAACTCTTAAACATTCTTTCCAAATACTAATTGAGGGCACGGCTTTATCCCAATCTTTTCCCATGAAGGAATAACCATAAGGAGGATCAGTAACAATAGAATCAATGCTATTATCCTCAATATTTTTTAATTCTTCCAAACAATCACCTAAATATAGAGTTGAAAATTTATCTTGGAAATAATTCATTTTAAACGCTAACGTGGATGTCAAATTTGTCTCCAAAAAGCTTTACTTTGGGACTACCCATCTTTGTCAAAGAATAACCTTTTTCCTGAGCATATCCACCATAGTTATAATAATGCCCTGTGACAATTACATAGGATTTTCTTGTATCTACGATTTTTCTTTTCTTATTTACTTTTTGATATTCTGCACTATCTATAATTATATCATGCACATGTCCACAAGTAACTATATCTGCTTCAAAAGATTTAGCTATATCAAGTATGGCTTTTAATTTCGTATGCTTTAATGTAGCTGAAGAAGCTCCATGCGTGGAATAAAGTGAATAACTTTGATTGCCAACATAGAACAATGACCAACCTGCATAACCTAAGTAAGGTATTTTTAACTCTTTACAAATAATTTTGGATATATCTATACCCAATTCTTTATTCACCCTGGACTCATGATTTCCTGTAAGATAACCTACAATAAGATTCTTTTCTGCCAATGGTCTGAGATATTCTGAAATATCCTCTATTTGCTTCTGTGGAGATATTTGTTCATATACACCAGCTCCAACAGAGTGCCTTGAATTTGATTCTATCATATCACCCATACAAAATATATATAACTCATTTTCTAAACAATATTGTAATATTTTTTCAAACTTTTCAACATTGCATTGTTTAGACCCATAGTGAACATCTCCTATAAAAACCAATTCAGCATATTCTTTTCCTTTTTTTACTTCTAATCGTTGTCTATTTAGATTCATTATTTTTCCTTTCTTCTAAAAGCAATTCATGCATGTAGCCCATCAAATTGAATAGTAGACCGTTTAAAGCATCCTTCATCCCCTCTCTTGAATCATATCCTCTATGTTCCATCCACCAGTCATGAAAGTGTCTCCAAGCAGATTTCATATAAACATCTCTCGGCATCCCCTTCTGCCAATTGTCGGAGGGTCTCAATTCCCCATTTGATTGTTTCTGATGCTTCAGCATATATTTTCCAAATTCTTCTAAAACTATTGGTGATATAAAACCTTCAAAATCTATTTTACCTTCTGAAGTGTCTCGTGTTGCCCCACTATCAAACTTTCTAATTTGGTCATTGTTCACATATATTGGAATTGAATTATTGTCTATCTCATTTATATGTGAATTTAATTCTAAGTGTTTATCATATGCTAATCCATTATTATATGTTGGATGTTTAATTAATACAGGTTCTTCTGGTGAATTTGATTTATTATACCTCTTTTTATGTAAATCTTCATAATCTATGTAGCACCCGTCTTCCCCATCATCCTCAAGTTTAGTACCTTCTATAGTTTCCATTTTAATTATATCTGTTTTTTCTCCTGCCATAGCTTTATTAACATACTTTCTTGTTGTTTTTACTCTATTCATAAAACAAGTAGTACAATTACAATCCTGACTGTAATGATGTCCATCATGTGTCATTTCTATCCTCCTCCAATTTTAAGCAATTTTATTTGTATATTTTGTAATTTCCTATCCTGAATATCTGAATAACCTAAATCAATACCAATAGCTTTTCTCCTATTCTGAATAGCCACTTTTAATGTTGTTCCACGATGTCTAAAAACTCACCTACACTATATACTATCCCAATATTTTTAAATTTATGAGATTTTTTAATAAACTCAAGAGCATATGAATTGTATGGTCTAACCAAAAGGAAAGATTTACATTTCGGGGCTTCTATAGCAGCCTCAATTACATTTTCTGGTAAATCATCAATAAAATAATCTATTTCAGCTCTATCTAATATACCACCCTTCCTGTGAGAAGGAATTACGGAAAAATTCTTTAAAGCTGTGCAACTCTCTATCCAATCTTTTGTCTGTGATAATGCACTTTTCCCTGCTGTATTTTTACGAGAAGTAATAAAGAAAAAGTTACAGTTTTCTTTTTCCATCTTTTTCATTCTTTCAAAAATAGTATTTTCAACCAATGGTTGTAAATCTAACCAAAAATCATTAGTATTTGAATCTATTTCTCTCCATACTTTATTATGTTGTTTCTTATCCAATGGATAACCCCAGTCCTCCCACCTATAAGCTTTAACTTCATTAATATCCTTAACTATAGGAGAACCAAATAATTCATTTGCTATTTTAGAAAATCCATAATGAAAGTTAGCCAAAACCCCGTCTAAATCAAATCCTATATTCATATATTTTCCTTATTTCCTTATTTCCTTATTTTTAGATTGCCTTCAGCATCAATAGTTATTGTATTATGGGGATTTAAAACATCATCTAATGTAATATTTTTAATACCTTCTGATAAAATGAGATTTGGTTTTGTGTAATTTACCTTGGATTTTCCAAAAATTGTTACTATGGCTTCGCTCATAAGAGTTATTATCTGCTCAAGCTCTTTGATACATTCTTCATACTGTTTGGCTTCTTTCAAAATTTTGTACCTCTCCAAATGTAATTTTGTAATTGTTTGAAAATTTTCTCTATCAAACATTTCTAATTTTCCTTATATAACTTTTGCAAAATACTTGCACTGTCTTTTTTTGAACCACCCTTTTTCTTTGTTTTTGTTGTAGCAATTTTTTGTAATTCTTTTAAAATTTGTATATATGTTTTGGTGAAGGATAAATAGTGACGAGATAACCCAGTGTGCATTTTAATATCACCTTCACTATCTTTATATACAACATCTGTATCTTTATCAGATAAAAGGTAATCATTTACCATTGTTGAAAACAGCAACAAACGGCTTGCTTCATCAAGCATTGCTATTTCTATTGAGGTAAGATTGTCTTCCCCACCTAATTCATCTAACCATTTCTCTCTTTCCTTATGAACAAAGTCAAGTAAATATCTTTTCTTTTTAGGAACTCTACCACCACTCATATAACTATATGCACCATGAGTTTCCCACGCAGGTTTCTCAATTAAACCATCTCTTAGGTCTTGTTGATATTTCTTTGCAGCTTTGCTTACTGCTTCTTTCTGTGCAGATGAAGCCGGAATACCAGGGGGTCTTCCAACAACCTTTTTATCTGTAGTATCAGTGTCTTCTGTAAATTCTTCTATAAGTTTTTCATTTTCCTCTGCAAGATTTTCTAAATCTTTTCTAATTTCAGTTTGTTCTTCTTCAGGAAATTTATTAATAAACTCTTCTTCATCCATTTTTTCTTTTTCTCCCATATCTAATATACCTTATGACTTCCTCATCTGTCAAGTAATTTTCCAATTTTTAATTCCCATTTTCCCAAGTTCTATATAATTTAGTTCCTTTACCTCCATGTTTATAATTCATTTATTTTTCTCTTCCCACCATATCTTATATAATTCATGACTTCCATATCTGTTAAATACTCTTCTTTCTCTGACCATTCAGCCGCCAATAATCTTTTAAGTTTCTTATCTTTATATCCCCTTTTAGCTTTAACATTCTTAATTTTTCTCTGTATTTCTTCAATCTTCGCCTTAATTTCTTTAATCTTTGTTTTTGTAACCACAATTTCTTCTTGGTCACAGATTTCTTGTAAGTATCCAATTTTTTCTCCACACTGTTTTATGTTCTTTTTTGTTAATTTAATAAGATTCTCTATTAATAATATTTTTGGTTTTAAAAAGTATTCTCTAATAGTTTCTATTTTTTGGTCATCAGTTTTTCTAAGCCATAAAAATTCTTGTTTATCCATAATAAAATAATTTCTTTTTTAATTCTTTCTCTTATTTCTATTGCTTTCCTCAATAGTTAAAAATCTACAATTAGATGGCTCATAATTACCATCTGGATTTATTCTATCAATAACTAAGTTGTCTGCATACTCATTACTTAGTGCCCAATCTCTAAAAGTAATGAATCCATTTAACTTATCTGTCCATTCTGGACATATTGTTATTCCTCTTCCACCGTAATATTTATAATTATCTCTTTTAGGATTTAAAACTCTTTGTTTCATATTATTCCAAATCATATATAATTTTGTTTTTGAAAACCCATGTTTATAATTCTTTTTATTTTCTGAGTATCTAACACAACCACAAGATTTTGTTATTTTTCCTGCACTTGTTTGTCTTTCAACTTCTTGTAAACATTCAGAGCATTTAAATATAGCATACCTAAACCAATGCCCTTTAATTAACCTTATACCTAAGTCTTTCATTAACTTCATTAAAATTGCCTCTTAGAAAAGCTAAACACTTTTGGGCCTGCATTAGTTTTATCCACATCTACTTTATTTTCTATAATTTCAATTTTTTCCATAAAATCTCTTTTTTCACCTGATTTAAAAATAGATTTTTGATTCAAGAAACCCAAATCCGCTAAATCTTTTCCGCTATAGGTATCAATCCCACGTTCCATTGCAACGACCGCAGCCATACCTAAACCCATTGTAATATCACTACTTGTATCCTCACTATGGTCAATCCTCCATCCATAACTTTTCTCAACTACTTGTAGTCCTTTCAATTCATCTTCAAGTTTTGAATATTTTGGCAAATCTAAGGATTGATTTTTAAATAGGTAAAATAAGTTACGACTTAATTTTCCAATATTCTCTGCTGTTAAATAAAATTCAATGACCTCAATGCCAACACTCCTGAATCTTTGTATAGTTCCCATTAATTGCCAGGGATCACAAACTAAAACACAGTCATGGAAATTTCTTAATATCATTATCAATTCATCTTCTATTTCACTTATCTTTACAGGATTTTCTGAACTACCTAACCATCTCCTAAACATGTCCCCTTCCAATTTTCTTCCTGCTCTATGGAGAACTGTTAAAGAAGCTGCATCCTTTTTTAATCCAAGGTCTATTCCTACATAATGAGGGCCTTTATAACATATGGATTTTTCTGAAAGATATGATTTAAAACATTTCCATCCTTCATCTGGCATAAAAGGATGTTCTCCCTCATCAACCCAGAGGTTTTTACGAAATCGGTTAAATACTTTTGGGGGCATGGATTTACGTTCTATTTCAAACCATTGTTCTGAAATCCAAGGAGTTTTTAAAGATTCAAGCAACACCCCAGTTGGTTCAAAGAAATAAAAGTTTTTAAAATCGCCACTTCGACATAATTCATGTGTTTCCCAACAAATTGACTTTTTGTCGTAACCCGTATTTGTAATTATAATCCCTTGAGACGAGGGTTTGGCTGCTTGCCCCAAGAACATAGTATCAAATAAATCTCTATTTGGCTGATTCCAAAATTCATCAAAAATGTAGAAGTCTGGGTTACGCCCCTGCTTGGATGAGGCTTCTGAACTCATTACTTGAATCATTGCACCCGTGCTTGGTACGATTATTTCATTTTTATATATTGTGAATAAATCAACAAAATTAGGATTACGAGCTATAAAATCCTTAATTTTTTGTAATAAATAAGCGGCTTGAAACTTGTCTCCTGATAAAATATAATTCTCCTCTGTTGGTCTGGGTGAAAGTAATAGTTGAACAAGACACTCACCCCCCAAAAGAGCTGTTTTCCCAAATTTCTTAGGTAAACCAATATAAAGCAATCTGTAAGATGGAAATCCTTTTTCATCTCTCAAATCAATTGGCTTAAATATATAGTCTATCTGCCATTGCTGACACAAGTCTCCAAATAAACCCCCTTCTGGAAAATCAAGAGATGGTTCTAATACAAACTGCTCCCGTCTAAAATCCATCCGGTTCTTTACGTAACGTCTAAGATTATCTTCATTTAATTCAGGAGGAAGTATTTTTTTCTTTTTAATAAGCATTTAATTTTTCCATGTTTTATTATTTATTATTTTAGAAATTGTTATTCTATTTACATTATACTTTTCAGCTAATTCTTTCTGTGTGTAATTTCCTGTATTCCACAAAGCCCTAATTTCATTAGCTTTTTCCATATTTATTTTCTGTCCTCTTCTATGTCTTGCATTTTCTTTATGAGAAATCCACTCACAATTACTTGGTTCATAATTACCATCATTATTTATTCTGTTTATTTGTAGATTATCTGCATATCCATTATTTAGTGACCAATCCCTGAAAGGGGTGAAATTTGACCATTCATTGCATATAGTTATACCTCTACCACCATAATTTTTAAATTGTTTTACATTTGGATTTAAACATCTTTGTTTCATCATAGCCCAAGTATTATATAATCTTGTATAACTTCCTTTATGCTTTACATTTGTATAACACCCACAGGATTTTTGACTATCCCCACTCCCCAATAATCTCACAACTTCCTGTAGACATTTAGGACATTTAAATATAGCCCAACTTTGTTTTTTACCATTTTTATCTAACCGAGTGCCTAATTTTTTAATTAATATCATAAGTTAATTATATCACATTCCTAAAATAAGTAAAGACTTGACTTTGATACATTTATACTATATAGTATATAGTATATAGTATATAGTATATAGTATATAGTATATAGTATATAACCTAAAAAAATAAACGATTTATCACAGATAGTTTAATTGGTAAAATATTTGACTTTGGATCAAAGGTTATAGGTTCGATCCCTATTCTGTGAACCAAATAAATACGCTTATTTTTTTTAGATTTTTGTAGTATACTATAAAAGTAATCTCAAAATAGGAAATGTATGACACATTGTAAGAAATGCAATATAGAGATAGAGGAGATAAGTATCTATCCACATATTGATATTTTAAAAGCTGGTATAGATATATCTGATATTCCTATGGAAGTCTTAGAAGATTTACCTCAGCCACATCTCCATACATTTTATAGATGTGATAAATGCAAATATGTAGAAGCTTTGCATGACATACCACTTTTAACAAGTGAAGAAATAAAATATTTGAAAGAAAAAGGTCAAGAAGTTAAACCAACAAGAACAATTGCTTATTGGAGAGAATGGTTACAGAAAAATAAGAAAAAGTGAGAAATATGATAAGTAAGACTCTGCCAAAAGTGTATCAAATAAATAGATGGTATGATAATTATGCTACTTTTTTAATTAAGAAAGAGGAAAAGAAAGAAAAAATTGATATTACAAAAATTAAATTAAATAAGCCAAAAAAGCAAGCCTACATAGATGAAAATGTTTCTTTGATGAAAGAAAGAATACAAATATTAAGAAAAAATCCAACTAATACTGAAAAATTAATGAACATTCAATTGACTAAATCTTTTGGCAAAGCTTCTTTTATTTTTCAAAAAGGTTTTTTCTTTAAAAAACACAATTTTTTTTATATCACGGATTTTTATTTTCCAAAACAAAATTTAGTTGTAGAGATTGATGGTGGTTATCACAGAAGCACAGAACAGAAGGAGAAGGATTACCAGAGAGAAAAAACATTAAAAAGAGCCTTCCATGTTGAAATATTAAGATTTACTAATGAGCAAGTAGAAATGAATATCTTTGAAATAATAAAAGTTATTACAAATAGAATAAATCCTTGTAAGAATGAAAAAGCTCTCAAAAATAGGAAATTTCAATGTAAATTTTGTCATGCTTATTGTACAAATGCTAAAAAATTAGAAAATCATTATAAAAATTCACATAGATATACTGAATATCAAGTGCCTGTATGACTTGCAACTTCCTATGTTACATTTGATAGGAAGCTATTGGGCAGTTTCAAATAGAGACTGTTTAGGCTAAGGTGCGATAGCAAAAATGACATACCATTAAAATTCCTATGTCTAATTTGATAGGAATGAGTATGAAAACTATTAGGATATAAAATAGTCGAACAAGCAAAATATCTTTCTAATAGTGGAGATGGTTTTTAAACCATTTAGCAGTATTATACAGGTCGTATTATGTTTACTATACTTTACTTTATTTATATAATTTATTCGGACTAACGCCTTCAAGTGTGTTTCACACACTTTCTGTTATTGACTCAACTACACTGTTTCTAAACAGCTTTGCTGTTTCTTACAGTTTCGTTCGTCTTTCTAAAAACTTTTAATTCAAAGTCAAAACCACTGAAGGAATTATCCTGAAAGGATTTTAAATATTAAACATCAGTCCTGAAAGGACTCTTAGAATATGAAAAATTTGTATTAATACACTCCATATGTAAAAATTTATCTATTATAGGTGTTTTCCTCATATAAAATATACTTTTAGCCAAACTCTGTCTAAAATCCGTTTATTTTTTTAGGTTTTATGGTGTATAATATTCTTATATGCCAAAAACTAAGTCTTTAAAAAAATCACCAAATCTAAAGCAAGTACAGAAAATCTTTGAAAAAGATGCAAAGTTGCTGGAGGATTTCACCAATTCTATTTCTAAAAAAGTAGAAAAAGGTGAATTATCCAAGCATGGTGGGCCTTTATCTCAAATAGCAGGTGCTATTCAATCCTATGCGGGCCAATATAATCCAGACGATATTTCGGTAGATACATATAATAAACTACGGATGAACGCCCAAATAGCCGCTGGGTTAAAGGTTATAAAACTACCTATAATTGGTCAGCAATGGACAACTGTTTGTGATGATAAAGATATTGGTGAATTTATTGACCAATTACTAAGACCTATGTGGTACAACTTATTGACTTCCACACTTACTGCTGTAGACTTTGGATTTGCTGCACATGAGATTGTTTATGATGTACAAGATACAACTCTTAATCGCAAGTATGAGAAAAAATCTTTCTTTGACAAAAAAGCTGTTGTATGGAAAAAATTCAAATCCTTATACCCAGATACAGTTAATATAAAACTTGATGAGATGGAAAACTTTGATGGGATTGTTCAAAAGTGGGTAGGGCAAGATATTCATATTCCTGTTGAAAAATCCTTTATTTTTACACATGATAAAGGCGATAGTTTTGGTAATTTGTTTGGTGTTAGTAGATTAAAACCTGCCTACGATTGTTGGTATTGGTGGATTTCATTAGTTCAGTTTATGATGAGGTATTTTGAACGCAAGGGGACACCACCTGTTATTGTAAAATTCCCACTTGGACAAACTAAGGATGGGACTGACCACGCCGATATAGCATTGGAGATGGGTAAAGCTCTTATTGGTGAATCTGTTATAGCAATACCTTCTACTACATATGAAAACACCCCACCCAAATGGGATTTAAACTATTTATTAGATGATAAACGTGGGGAGATGTTTCTTTCCGCTCTCACTTTTTTTGAAAATAAGATGTTGCGTGGTATGTTTGTTCCTGAGAGGACAATTACGCAAGACTCTTCTTCTAAGGCAGGTTCTTATTCATTATCTCAAACTCACGCCGATATGTTCCTTTTAGGTGAGGAAGCTCTATTAGTAGATATTGAGAATCAATTAAATAAATATGTTGTTAGACGTTTAATTGAATACAATTTTGGTGCTAAAGCACCACAATGCTATATAAAGATTGAGCGTATCACAGAGGCAAGAAAAGGATTTCTTAAAGATGTATTTATGGAAATGATTAAAAAAGGAACAGCTATTCCTGCTGCAAGAGAAATCGCCGATGTTGTTGGCGTACCTCTCACAGATGAGCAAGAAACCACTGTAGCTGATCAATTAAGGAATAGAGACAACAGTAAAGGAAAACTTGACAATTCAATTAAGGTTGACAATAAGGATAATGAGATTGACAATAAAAAGGATAAGGTTGTCAAAAAAGACGAAGGAAAGAAATTTTCTGACGTAAATCTGACGGAAAATGCTTCCTTGTCTGAAATTGAATCTAAAATGAATAGTTTAGAAAAAAATTATTATGCTGATTTAGTTAATATTTTTGATAAACAGGGGGAACAAATTTTAACTAAAGTTAAGAAAATATTATCGGATAAATTATCTATTGAAGACTTATTTTATTCCAAAGTTTCAGATGGAGAGAATGAAAATATTCTTTTGTGGCAACCTTTAAGGTCAAAAGTGTTATCTACTATTTCTAAATTAATGCAAGAAAGTTACCTTTTTGGACAGGAGACAGCTTTAGAGGAACTTAAAATAGAGGAGGCTTCTGTTGTGGATAAAGAAGGCAAATCTTCAATAAAAGACAGAAGTAGAATTCTTACGGATCAATTTTTTAATAATGTAAAATATAGGGTAGAACTTGTCCTTACCTCATTTACTAATGAAAATAAAACTTCTGAAGATACTATAAATGACATTAAATCTCAATTTGAGACTATAAAGAATAAAAATTTAGTAGACATTGTAAGCTCAGAATCTATGCTATTCTTAAATAAAGGTAGAGCTAAAATAGCCCAAGAAAATATATAATGAAATTACTTAGAAAATTAGGAACAAGGACAGATAAAAATGGATATAAAAGAAGTTGGGCTGAATTTCTATGTAAAATTTCTAATTGTGGAAAAATAGTAGAAAGAAAATTAAGTAATGGGTTGAAAGCAAAATCTTGTGGTTGCAATAAGTCAGAATTCATTTCCAAATTGAATAAGGGGAAGGATTTTTCAGGGGAAAACAACCCTTTTTATGATAAAAATCATACAGAAGAATCTAAACAAAAAAATAGAGAATTTCACTTAGGCAAAGAACCTTGGAATAAAGGAAAAATAAATGTTTATTCACAAGAGACGTTAGATAAAATGTCTAAAACAAGGATAGAAAAAGGGATAAGCAAGGGAGAAAATAACTATTGGTATGGGAAGGGTTTTTTGCTTTCAGGAAAAAGTAATCCTAATTATGGTAATGGAGATAAAATAAGAGGAATAAATAATCCCATGTATGGGGTTCATAGATATGGTGAATTATCACCAAATTGGAACAATGGTTCAAGTTTTGAACCATACAGTCCTGAATTCAACAAAGAAAAGAAAACACAAGTTTTAGAACGTGATAATTATACTTGTCAAAATCCTAACTGTGAACATTTATCCGAAGGATTGGATGTTCATCATATTGATTATGATAAACAAAATAATAGTTTAGATAATCTTACAACTCTTTGTGATTCATGTCATTCAAAAACTAATGGGAAGAAAAATAGACAATATTGGACAGAATTTTACCAGAACATCCTGATGAGCAAAATAGTTGAGTGCTTACTATGAAAAATATTTTATCTTTAGAAAGATTACAAAATATAAAATTGGCTGATATTTTAAGCCCAAAAATCACCAGATTTGTATGGAAAACACATGAACCTAATATATGTCCTTTATGTGCTTCATTAGATGGTAAAGTTATGGATGCAACTGACCCTGATTATTCTATTTACCAACAACCCCTACATCCGAATTGCAAATGTACTTGGGGATTTATAACTTCTGACGCAGAGAAAATCCCAAAAGTAGATTGGGAAAGACCAAAAGAGGAATGGATAAAAAAATATGCACCTTTTCTTTTTATTATCCCATTTAAAGGTAAAAAAGGGGGGCCTATTGAAATATCTCCTTACGCACCCGAAGCACCCGAACTTGTGTTCAATATTAAAGACGTTCTAAGCATAGAAGAATATATTAGAGAAACAGAGTTAAGAAATATTGAAAATGCTAAACAGAGAATGTCTATTATGGAGAAAGAAAATATGAGAATATTCTATATAGTATTCTTTTTAAACAAATTGGGACAAACAATTTTAATGAAAGAAACTGAAAAAGACACAGAAATTGATTTTACTAATAGAGAGGAAGCCCAAATTAGGAAGGAAGCTATATCTTATTTAATAAGTGAGAGCAACGACCTTGTTGAAAATCAAATAGAGAATATGTTTAATATTAAGAAGAGATAAATATGGAAGATACTAAAATAATAGACTATCGTTGCCCAAAATGTAATACTTTGTTTTGTAAAACGGATATTACTTCTGTGATAGAAGTTAAGTGTAGGAAATGTAAGAATTTTTCTGTATTTGATAAAGGTGTAATTATTAATATAGGATTAAACAAAGATACTAACAATTACTTTAAAGGAGATGAGTAAAAATGCCCTGGACTGTGGAATCGGTTGATAAACATTATGGTGGCCTTGATACTAAACACAAAAAAATGTGGGTGGAAGTTGCCAACTCAGCATTAAAAAGTTGTATGGATAAAGGTGGAGATGTTAAAGAATGTGAAGTTTCGGCTATTAGGCAAGCTTCCTCTGTTGTAAAAAAGAATTTAGAAGACCCTTCACAATCTTTTTATTATTTAACAGAGATAGATGATTCTATATTAAAAGAATTAGAGGATAAAACAACAATTATAATAGATATGTTTAGAGAAGGAAAATGGCATCACCCTTCTCACGGGATTATACAAGGAACGAAAAAATTGTTTAATGATTTTATAAAAAATTGGAAAGAAAACATAATTGGAAGAGATATCATGATAGATAAAAATCACAAACCTGAAGATGGGGGAACTGGTTTAATAAAAGACCTTTTTATTGATGGTGATAAATTAAAAGCAAAAGTGGAATTGACTAATTTTGGAATTGACTTAATTAAAAATTTTGGATTTCGTTATTTTTCCCCAGAGTATACTTCTAAGTATACAAATAAAGAAACCGGAGCTGTTGTTGAAAATGTTTTAATAGGTGGGGCCTTAACTTTACGCCCTTTTTTAACAAATTTGTCCCCCATTGTTTTGTCAGAAAATTGTTTAGATTCTTTTTCTTTACATCAAGAAGCTATAGCTACATCTGTACCGTATAACTCTTATTATATGGACTTTTCAAATAGTTTTATTGATATTATTAGACAACTTTGTTACGGGGGATATATTTCTCAATCGGAGTTGAAGGATTTTACATTAAATCATTTAGAAAAAGTAAATTTTGACCAATTACAAATGAGTGAAGAATTTAAAAAAGAAATACTAACTTTATTGGAAGAGTATTTTAATGAAACTAATTAGAAAATTACCAACAAGAAAAAATAAAAATGGTAATTATACAAGTCATTCTCTATATGAATGCCCTGTTTGTTTACAAGAAGTTGAAAAACAGTTGGGCAGTGGTTTAGTAGCAAAATCTTGTGGAAAAAAAGAATGTAGACCTAAATATAATCAAGGGGAAAATCACCCTATGTATGGTAAAAAGCATACAGAAGTATCTAATAAGAAAAATTCTGAATCTCAAAAAGGAAAAGTAATAACAGAAGAACACAGACAAAATATTTCAAAAGGGCACATTGGATTAATCTCGTGGAATAAAGGGGGAACTGTTTCTGAGGAAACTAAAAATAAAATAAAATTGGGTAACACGGATAAAAAAAGAACAGAAAAACAAAAGGAAAATTATTCTAAAGCATTTAAAGGTAGAGTTATCTTAGAAGAACAAAGACAAAAAATATCCGAAACAATGTTAAAAAATGGAACAACTAAAGGGTGCAATAATCCTAATTGGCAGGAGGGTATTTCAAAGAATCCCTACCCAATAGAATTTAATAAACCCTTAAAACAATCTATTTTAGAAAGAGATAATTATGAGTGTCAAAATCCTGAATGCACTGAAATACATGATATACTGCATGTGTATCATATTGATTACAACAAAAAGAATAGTAACTCAGAAAACCTAATAACTCTTTGTGATTCTTGTCATATGAAAACAAATGGTAAGAAAAAAAGACTTTATTTTACAGAATTTTATCAAAATATAATGATAAATAGGATTATAGAATGTTTACTTTAACAAAATCTAATTATTAAGGAGATGATTTAATGCCCCATCTGCATCGTAGAACGGAAAATTGGGTTTTATCAAATAGCATGGAGTCCGAGATTGCACGTGGTGTTATTGATGGGATGACTGAATTTTTAGGATTTGGTGAAAGAGATAATATACAAATAGTAGTAGTAGGGTCAGATATTTGGAGAGGTACTTCTGTTGCACAGCCTTGGCCTGACCAATTCGGGGGAGAACAGATGATGGTTATATCATCTGATTTTGATGATAGATTAAATGGTACGGGTATTCAAAAAGTAGAAATTGATTATTTGGATGCTATTGGGAATGAACAATATGAAACTGTTAATTTAAATGGTACGGCTTTTGTTAGAACAGTTGGAACCAATATTAGATTTGTGAATGCTATTCATGCAACACTGGTAGGTTCCGGTACGGTAGCAAGTGGTGATATATCAATATGTGCTAATGGTACACTTATTACAGTATACAATATGATTTCTGTAGGTGGGAATATGTCATTAAGTACATCACGTATGGTTCCTTACAATAAAACATTTTATTTACATGAATGGACGGCAAGTTGTATAGCACCAAATACTTCTACAATTACCAGACTTAGATTAAGGGCTACAGAAGCACATGGAACAAGAGTTAATGGGGTATTTTTATTTAATGATACTGCACATCTTAATAATTCTGTTTATACAAAACATTTCAGCGTGCCTAAGAAAATCCCGCAATTAGCTGTTATAAAAGTTACAGCTTGGTCTAATGCTGTTGGTGGTTTTGCTGCTGCATCTTATAGTGGTTGTTTGGAAACGAATGAATAAGGAAGATATATGATTAATTATTGGTTTGAGGCTTTCAATTTTACTATTGGAGCAGAGGGGGGATATTCAAACAATGTTTCAGATCCAGGGGGGGAGACCAAGTTTGGAATTTGCAAACGAGACTACCCAAAAGAGGATATTAAAAATCTTACAATAGATAGAGCAAAAGAAATATATTATAAAAACTATTGGTTATCTTCCTATTGCCAAGAACTGATCACTTTAAATTTCCCATTAACATCAATAGTTTTATTTGATACTGGAATTAATTGTGGGTGTAAAACTTCAAAAATTTTATTACAAAAAGCTATAGGAGTAGAAGCAGATGGTATGATTGGTAAACAAACAGTAAATGGATTAAAACTATACAAAGATTTAGATATGTGTAATAGGATGCTTGATAGAAGAAAAGAATATTATGATTTAATTATTACTAAAAATGTAAAACTGGGTGTGTTCAAAAAGGGTTGGTATAACAGGATTAATAATTTAAGAAAAAAGATAGAGGAATTAAACAAGGCATAAAATGATTACAAGATTTGAAGAGCGATCTGGATTTTATTATTTTGATTTTTTTTTGATACAAAATTTAGTTATAACACAGCTAAAGACATAAATCTGCATGAGCTTTTTGGTATATATACGGATTGGGATGTAGACCAAGGATGGATTCAGATTTTTTCAAATATTAAAACAACTTTTTCACTTCAGTTATTTGACATATTTCCAATACCAGAAAAACCAATAGAATCCATGCGCTTTATTGGAAGTCATATATTTGCAGATTTCCGGCGTGTTGATGAGAATTTGTACAATCGTGATGCTGATTTATTGTATTTGTACGAGACAGGGTTTTCATTAGATGGTTTGAGGATAAAAAGATTAGGTAATGTTGGTGAGCAAGAATGTGATTGCAGAATTAAGATGATTTGGAGAAAGATTATTTAATGGCAATAATTCTTCAAAGAATTTCTACTGCAATAAATGCTTCATTTTTAACATCTGCAACAGCCAAAAGTGTGACGACACGTTTTATTGTAGCTGATGATAATTTAGTTTCTTCCACAGGGACTTCTTGGGATATTTTGAAAGAGTTAAGATTTGTTAGAAATATGGAAGATTTTAACAGTAATACATTGCTTATAAAAACTGAAATAATGTCTTTACAAGGGACATCAAATGTAGGGATATTTTTTAATTTAGAATCTTTGCCAAGAAAAGTTTTATCCTCTGTCGGGACAAGTTTTGAATTATTACAAGGAACAACTTATATAGGTGACTTATTAGATGGAGTTAATTTGATAAAAATAGGACATAGAAATTTAGATAATGGAACTTCTTATCAAAGATTAGTAGAGCTTTGGGAGAAAGTTTAGTAATGAAAGGGGGTGATTTATATGCCTATTAATCTTAGACGTGTTGGGGAAATTGCAGACAACTCGGTCACAGTGGACAAATTAGTTGATGGAGCAGTTACTACAAATAAATTAGCTAATTTAGCTGTAACGGCTGCAAAAGCTTCTGGTAATTTGAAAAGTGGATTTATCGTAGCTGATGATACAACTGTTTCTTATACAGGAACAGCTTATTCTAATCAGAAAGAGATGAGATTTATAAAGAAAGTTTCAGATTTGCCAAGTGGGGAGATTATTGTAAAAGCCGAAGCAATGGCTTCTGCCGGAACATCAAATATTGGTATTTTCTTTAATGCAGAAACTACACCAAGAATTGAACTTATTTCTGTTGGGACTGGGTTCACCTTATTGGAGGGCACCGCTTACATTGGGGATCTTTCCGATGGAGTTCATTCTGTAACAATGAGCTTGAGAAATTTAGATGCTGGTATAGCCTATAACAAATTAGTAGAAATACATGGTCGTGCTTAATTCATGTTAAACCTACGTCGTACTTTTTGGAAAGAGAATGTATATAGTGCCAGTTACCGATGGGGTTCGGATGTGCCTTTATTTACAAATATTTTGGCATTGTGGAACCCTATTGGGAGTGGCAAAATCCTTAAAGTCCTTCAAATTAATTCAGGTGCTTCTGCTTCAGGTTCTATTTCTGTAATTTCCAATGTAACATTATTTACAGGAGTTTCCGGTGCAACAGACTTGACAACTAACATAGTAAAATATAATCCAAATAGTCCAGATACAATTGCTAAAATTTATGCAGGGGGTTCTTTGACAGTAGATAAAATTGTTGATAGAAGAACAATTAATTTTTCTAATGGGATGCCCCCATATGGTATTGATTTTATTCAAGAATTTGAATTATTGCCTGGGAATGGTTTATTTGTAGGCCATGAATCTGAATCTGCTGGTAATTCCTATCTTCCTTGGGTGACATTTTCATGGTTTGAAAATTAAATATACCATAAATACTTGATTCTGTAAAGAAATCCTTTATTTTTTTTGATTTTTTGTAGTAAAATATATTTATAGGTTATAAAAGGGGGTGGAATAATGCCTATTTTGGAAGAGGAAAAAAAGAAATTTTTTAGTTTTTTGGATTCTATTTTAAAACAGAATTCCACAGAAACTTTATTGGAAGACACTAAAAAAGAAGGTGAACTAAAAAAAGAGGGGGGTGATAGGGATATGGCAGATGAAAAGAAATTAGAAGATATGGAGAGGAGACTCCAAGAGCTTTCGGATTCTTTTACAAAGGATAAGAAGACTATGGAGGATTCTCATAAAGCTTCAATAGCTGAGGTTGAGAAGAAACTTACCGATGCTCATGCTAAGGAGACGGAGGCTATTAACAAGAAATTGGAAGATGCAGAGAAAAAGTTGTCTGAGAAGGAAGTAGACCTCAAGAAGGAGAAAGTCACTAAGATTTGTGATGATCTTGTTTCTAAGGGTTTTTGGCCAGCGGTTGTTGAAAAGGCAAAGAAGGTAATGTTAGAGGATTCTGCTGGGAAGTTTGCTTCAATTAAGTTGGATGAGAAGGAAATGTCTATGACGGAGGTTCTTGTAGACATATTTGAGGCTATTCCTACAGAGGTTAGGGTAAATCTTGAAGAGAAGTCACATATTGAGAAGAATACTGACCCTAATAAGAAATATTTGAGTGATAAGGAAGTAGAGCAGTATGCTAAGGATAACAAAATGACTTATCAAGAGGCTTGTTCGGTTCTTACTAAGG